>ERZ857972.42-NODE-42-length-166718-cov-40.276114_pt1 | contig 166718 bp, 132 predicted proteins | sample MGYA00519757_ERZ857972 | MGnify/ENA primary metagenome ERZ857972 (study PRJEB31778, sample SAMEA3449383) | human gut metagenome | biome: human gut; feature: human-associated habitat; material: faeces | place: United Kingdom | collected 2010/2012 ...
AAGAAGAAATAGAAAAAATAGTTGCATAAATTATATATTGATTTTGCGTTGCTATCATTTTTTGAATGGACACTTAAAATTTTTTGGCATTTTTTTGCTTAAATCTATTGCAAATTGTAAAAATATGTGCTATTATATATAAGCGTTGATTATTTAATTTGATTTCGAGGTGTAGCGCAGTTGGTAGCGCGCGTGGTTTGGGACCATGAGGTCGCAGGTTCGATCCCTGTCACCTCGACCATATTTTGTAACATAGGAAGTCCAACCTTAAATAGGGACATACAACAAGAACATCTTGGAATATCCAAAATGTTCTTGTTTTTTATATTTATAACTTATATAATAAAATTGTTAATTATATGAAAGGAGTTGAATTATTATGGGCATATTAGAATTTGTGTTTAGCAATAATGAATATCTACAAGATCTTATTACAAGAAGTACTTATCATTCAAATGCTATTGAGGGAAGTACCCTTACTTATGCAGAAACATATGCTATTTTATATAATGATAATAGTTTTAAAATTGAAGGTAAAGAGCCTAGGGAAATATATGAGGCTATTAATCATAAAAAAGCGTTGGAATTAGTTTTTTCAAATTTAAAAAATGATAATGGTTTTGATGAAAGATTTATTAAAAATTTAAATGAAACTATAAATAAAGATATTAAAGATACTGAAGGATATAGGTCTGTTCAAGTGTTTATACAAGGTAGTGAACATATTCCACCAGAACCTGAAAAAATACCAAATTTGATGATGTATTTTGTATATAATTATAATCATGATGAACAAGATATTTTTACTAAAATTGCTAGATATCATATTGAATTTGAAAAAATTCATCCTTTTGAGGATGGCAATGGTAGAACTGGTAGACTACTTATTAATTATGAATTGTTAAAAAATAATTTTCCTCCTGTTGTAATTGCTAAAGATGATAGAGTAAAGTATTTCGAATTTTTACGCAATGCTGATATTAATGGATTGGCTATGTGGCTTAGTGATTTATCTACTAGAGAAAAAGAAAGAATGAAGAATTTTGGATATATAATTTAGTCTTTGTAGTGATAATTTAACATATAACAAGAACATCTTGGAATATCCAAAATGTTCTTGTTTTTTATATCTATTATTTTATCACTTCCAAATTATCTCCTAAAATCTTTTCAATAATAGTATCAGTATCGTTCAAATCAAATGGAACAACATAACCTTGTAAAGACTTAGCCTTTACTCGTAAATTATAATTTTCCGTATTCACATAAATACTTGATTTACCTTTTCCATTTTTAGCCTCTTGGACCAAATTAGAAACAGGTGAATTTCCGTCAAATGCTATAACAATAGAAGTTCTTCTTTCAAAAATCTCATAATTAAAACTCTTATAAATTCCAAACTCTTCACTTTCTGTGGAAATGCGAATTCCTGAAATTGATTTATTTTGCAGTCTTTCCCCTACTTCTTTTGAAATCATTTTAGGGATAATTGCATATATTTCAAACTTTTTGTGTAGTTTATTTGTTAAATTAATTAACGCCTTTTCATATCCTTCAACTTTGTGTCCTATTACAAAATATGCCTTTTGGTTATCAATTTTTTTAATTAATTCTTCTAACATTTGTATGCCTTGTTCTGTAACCCTTGTTTCCCTATGTTTTGCGTTAAAACTTCCTCCTGCAATTATTATTGGCATTTTGTCTGTTGGCAGTGGTTTTATTTTGTTTTTTAGTATTTCTTCTGATTCTATTTTGTTGTTTATTCTTAGTGGAATATTGTTGTTTTTGTTTTCATCTTCTATTTTTTCTTCTAGTTCTAGTATTGCTTCTCTTATGCTTCTTCCTGCTAAAAATTCGTTGAATTTTTTGCTTTTTTCTTTAAAGTATTTGTCTTCGTGCTTCATTATTTCGTCTTCTACTTTTCTCATTTTTAGGAAGTCATGGTCATTTAGTCCTAGTAGATTTTGTATTGCTAATTGTTCATCTACGGTGTTTGTTCCGTAGAATCCACATCCGTCTGTTCCTTGTACACATTTGATGTCATTTTCTAAGTATTTTTTTATTGGATGATTTTTTAGGTTGCTTAAGTTGTTTAGTCTTACATTTGATGTTAATTGGAATTCAAGTACTGCTCCTGATTTTTTTATTTCTTGTATTAATTTTTGTCCTTGATTTGAGTCTAGTTTTGGAGTATATAGTCCATGTCCAATTCTTATTCTTGGCATCTTTTGACCTGGTTTTAAACTGTTTTTTACACATTCTATTGATTTTTTTACATTATCTCTTAAACTGTCATTTTCACCTGCATGTATTCTTATTGTATATCCTTTGTCTTCTTTGCATACATATTGAACTATTTCTTCTATTGCTGGTTTTAATTCTGATATGTCATTTATTTCTTCTCCTATAAAGTCGCTTCCTACTACATATGGACTTTTTGATATTGCTTTTAGTATATTTAAGTTTTCTCTTAAATAGTTACTGCTTGTTTTTGCGTCTTTTATTATTGTTAATGGTATTCTTCTTATTGCTACTAGAAATCTGATTTTTACTCCTGTTTCTTTTTCTATTTGTGGCATTATTTGGTGTACATCTTCTAATAGTTCAATTGCAGGTGTTCCTTTTTTTGTTAGTGTTGTGTCTGATATTTCTGTGTAATATATGCCTTGTTTTTGATATTCTCTTGCTATCCATAATAGTTTGTCTTGTCTTAAGTTGTTTTTGGCATATGGACTGCCTTTTTGAGTGTCTTCTATCATTTTTGTTAGCATTTCTTTTATTTCTTTGTCTGGTATTTGTTCTATTTTGCTTTTTTCTAGTTTGATTTTTTCAGTGCTTTCTGTTCCTTTTGCAAAAACGTATCTGTATAAATATAGTTTTTCGAGATTTGTGAATACTGCTTGTCCATCTTTTAGTATTTCTAGGCTTTTTCTTATTTTTGCGATGTTTTCTGGTGCGTTTTCTATGTTGTTTAGTATTAGGTCTGCAAAGTTTATAAATGTGTTGTCGTCAATTCTTCTTGTTAGATATTTTCCTGTTAGTGTTGAATTTTCGAATTGTTTTTCGACTTCTTTTCTTTGTTCATATATTTTTTCTTCTTGCTCTTTGGTTATTTTTAAGTCTATTTTCTTGATATAATATAATGGATATCTAACTTGGTGTTTTATTCCTAGTGCTATTAGGTTGTCTGCGGGCAAGTTTGCATTCATGTGTGTATGCAGGTCTGTTCTGAATTTTGCTTTTTTTAGTATGTATGATTTTACAAGTGTTTGATTTATGCTTAGATTGTATCTTTTTGTTTGTGACATTAGTGTTTTGCTTATTGCTGGTATTGTTGCTTTTATTTCTATTTTTCCGTCTGCGTATATGTTTGCTATTTTTATTCCTCCTAGTCTAAATATGTAAACTTCTTCGTTGTCTCCGTTTAAACTTGCTGGTATTTTGCCTTTTATTATTTTCATGTCTTTTTCGTTTTTTATTGTTTTTAGTCCGCATATTTTTGCTAGGTTTGTTATTAGGTTTCCTGTTCCATGGTTTGGTGTTTCTAATATATATGTTAGTTCATCTTCACTTGTTTTATATAGATTTACAATAATGTCTTTTTCTTTGTCTAGATAAAATTTGTTTATTATTTTTTGTTTTTCTGTTATTTTTGTTTTTTCCATTATTCTTTGTCGAGTTCTTTAGGCTCGCTCTCCTCCGTTCCTTTTAATAGTTAATTCAATATTTTATCATATTTTTTGTTATATTTCAAGGATTTATGTTGACTTTTAAAATAAAACCAGAAAAATCAATTTTGAAATTTTCTGGTTTTATAGATTATATTTTATTTTTTTATTTGTATTTCATATTTCTTTGGAATGCTATCTTGTAACAATCCTTTTATTAAAGTTTCTGCTTGTTCGTCTGCGGCACTTAATATTCCCATTTCTTCAACTTCTTTTTTAGCGTCTTCTTCTGCTAAAGTATTTGCATTATTAGCATCTTCTTTTGGGTTTGGATTTAGTAATGCAAAATCGGTTCTTAAATATTTGATACTGCTTGTGTCTACTTTGACGTCTAATACTTTTGCTTTTGGTATTGTAACCCAAACTATTGGTTTAAAAACGTCTTGTTCGATTTTTACTTCTTTTACGTCAATTCCTGCTCTTGCAGTTGCTTCATATACCATTACAAAATTAGATTTATTTATGACGGCAATGCCTTCATCATCGTACTCATATATACCTTTGAATGTTAATTTTGCAGTTGTTAATTCACTTGCTTTTTCAAGTTTTGCCGTTAGGTATGTTGTGTCTATTTTTTTATTTTTGTTGTATATGTATATTGCTATTGCTATTATTGCAACTATAATTAATGTGGTAATTACTGTTATTTTTATTAATTTTATTTTTGAAAATGTTTTCTTTGCTTTTCCTTCTACTTTTTCTTCTTTTTTCATTTTTTGTTCCTTTCTTGCTTTGGATTTTATTTTTTTAATATTGAGCCATTATGATTCCTCTTATAATTAAAAATGCTATAATTGCTACTCCTATAATAATTAGTATTTTTAAACATCCCTTCATTTTTGTCCCTCCTTTCTCTATAATAGTTCGTGTTTTTATCGCGAATAATTTTATAACTTTTTAATATATTGTTCCTTTTTCTTCTTTATATTTTTCAAATGTTTTAATACACTCGTCCCTATCTAAATGAGTTAAGTGTATCAAATCCTTGTTGTTTCCCTTTAGATAATCATAAATAATATCATCTCTAAAGCCTATCTCCCCTGCATCCTCTTTTGTACAACCATAATATACTTCTTTGATATTTGCCCATATTATTGCAGATAGACACATTGGGCATGGCTCACAAGATGTATATAAGATGCAGTTTGATAAATCATATGTGTTTAGTTTTTTACATGCTTCTCTTATTGCTACAACTTCTGCATGAGCCGTTGGGTCATTGTTTTTTAATACTCTGTTATTCCCATTTGCAATTATGTTACCTTCTTTATCTGTTATTACGGCTCCAAATGGTCCACCTTCTTTGTTTTTTATTCCATTGTCTGCATTTTCTTTTGCAATTTTCATGTATTTATTCATTTTGTTTCCTCCTTTTGCTTTTTGAATTTTTTGTTGAATGACTTTCCTCGAATTCGTTCTTATTATATCCTATTTTGATAATTATCTCAATATATAAAATTTAAAAACCTAATTACTCCATTTTATTATGGAAAATTAGGTTTTGGTTAAAAAGTTTAATTCTTTCGTAATTCTGTATCTTCAAATAAATTTAAAATTTCATTAAAATCTTTTCTTATTTCGCTTTCATCTTTTCCTTTAAGGTCATAATATAAATTTTTATTTTTACATCCCGAAAGGTGTAAGATTTCTCCTACTGATAAAAATGGGCTAAATAGGCCTTCGTTACACATATTGAAATATGGACAATTTTTGATACAAAATTGCGAGTATTTTGCTCCCTTTGATGCATCTTTTACTTGCACCCATTGGTTACCAATAAAATATCCACTTCTTGGTATTCCAAAAGAATTATATATGTGATATTCTGATTTACTATTGTCTGAAATTTTTTCTAAATATGAAGTTACTCCTTCTAATGATACATACGAATCTTTCCCGAATTTTAATGCTTCTTCTCCTGTTATTTGGTGTTTTATACCATAATAATCATCTCGTATTATCAGGTCTAATATCTTGATGTTTACACCTAAACTGAATGATTTTTCTATTAATTCGTTAATTTCTTCTATGTTTTGTTTTGTTACCACAATATTGAACCTTGTTTCTATTTTTCTTTTTATTAATTCTTTTGTTATTTTCTTTATTTCAGGTGATAGATACTTAGGATATTGTATGCCATGTATATATTCGTTTACAGAGTCTACACTAATTACAATATCAATTCTTTCTTTGTAGTGCTCTATTATGTCTAATATATTATTTAATTTATATCCATTCGTATTTAAACGAATTTTTGTATTTTCACCTAGATTCATTATGTAGTTAATTAATTCTGGTAAATATTCTACCATTGTTGGTTCTCCACCTGTTATGCGAAATATTGTAATTCCTAATTCATATGCAACTTTGATTATCTTTTTGATACTTTCATAGTTTATTGTTCCTTTTAAATTAGTTTGTATGTTTTCGCCTGTTGGTTTACAGTAGAAGCATTTGTAGTTGCAATTCGTTGTTATTGCTATTGCTAAATAATTTATCCGTTCCTTTTCGTTTTTGTTCATTATACTCTTCCTTTCTTTCCTATTATATTTACAATAGGATTTGTGCATATTATTTGTACTTTTTTATGATACCATTTTTATGTTGAGTTGTATAATATTTTTTTGTCTGTTTGTGATAACCAGAAGTTATAATGAACTTGAGTTTAAAATTTTTCTCTTATTATTTTTATTAAACAATTTATTTCTTTTCTTCTTTCTGTATTAAAATATATCCCGAATTCAATTGGTTGAAGTTTTAATTCTGTTTTTAGTTCTACTAAATTGTATTTTTTTAATTCTTCTTTTTCTAGATATTCTTTTGTAATTAGTCCTATTGAGTCGCTTTTACTTGTTATTTCTAATATTGTATTGTAACTTGAATTTTTTAAGTTTAATTTTTTATTTTTTGTTAGTTCGTTTAGTCTTGTTACTGTTTGAGCATATTTTCGTGGAACATATATAATTTTTTTCTCTATTTCTTCTAGTGTTAATACTTTATTTGCTATATCTGAATTTTTATTTATTATAAATATATCGTTTAATTTTCCAAGTGGTATGTATTTTATATTCTTATTTCTATATCTTTCTACTTTTTTAGAAAATACTATGTCTATTTCTTTATCTTCTAGCATTTCTAACATTTTATTTGTTTCATAACATTTTAAATCTGTATTTATGTCTGGATATTCTAAATAAAATTCATTTACGCTTTCTCCAAATACTTTATTTAATAAATGGTTATGAGAACCTATTGTTATATTTTTGCTTTTACTAAATTCTTTATCTATTTCAATTATTTCATTTATTGGTTGTTTTAATTTTTGATATAATTTTTCTCCTGTTTCTGTTAATTTTAGTCCTTTATTATTTCTTTCAAATAGTTTTGTCTCTAGTATGTTTTCTAAATTTTTTATATGTTTTGTTACGGCGGGTTGAGATATATTTAATTTTTCACTTGCTCTAGTGATGTTTTGTTCTTTGGCTACTGTTACGTATATTTTATATAATTCTAAATTTACCATATTAATCACCTTTCATATATTTTTCTTTTAATTAAATTATAAAAAGGGGGCAATTTGCCCCTCTCTCAGTTTTGGAGGTCGCCTTTTGAAACCTTGAATCCTAAATTCCTAAAGGCTACTGCCAATTCTTCGTATGCATAATCTTTTTTGCCTTTTATGGCTATAAGATTCATTTTGGTATTGGACGTGTTTAGTAAAGCATGTTGTCCTCCTTTTGGACATATATATGCCTGTCCTCTAGAAGGCCATATCCATACCTCCCATTCTTCAATATGTTTATGGGTCCGTATTATTAAATTCGGTCCCACCTCCAGACATTGCACCTCTTCAATGTCTTCCAGGACAGTTTTTTTCACCTCACAGTCCCGTTTTCCATCGCTTAAGTCAATTATCATATTCTCTGGCAAATTTTCCGTCTTAATCATATTTGCGTCCTCCTAATTTTAATACATCTTGTTGACGATACAATTATATCATATTTACATAATTTAAGCAAATTTACCGGATTATTTTCCGAAACTTCTTGACACCAATTTGCATAAAAATTTTTTGTTTTAATATATTTTAATAACATCCTTTGATATGGAGGAACAAAATGATTGTAAAAACTTTAAAAATAAATAAATATTTCTACCTTATAACAACAACGTTATTAATAATTATAACTTTAACAAGTTACATTTTCATTTCAAAATCGGCAAATTTTGGACCCGAATTATTTTGGAATAACTACTCACATTCTTCACTAACAGAATCTTCTGATGGAAATTTTATAAAATGGGTTGATTTTAATGTTACTTCTGAAGCAATGTCAAAAACTGCAAAATTAGATATAGACTCTCACAATTCTGATTCTGAAATTAAATATAATTGGATAGAATTGTTGGCATATCTTGCTTGTAAAAATGGTGGGAATTTTAAGAATTTTAAACAAAATGATTTGGATAAGTTGGTTGTACAATTAAAAAATGGAAAATCTATTCAAGATTTAACACAAAATATGAAGTATTATAATTACTATTTTAATGCATATTCTGCTGTTTTAGGTGGATTCATTGGTAATTATTCTGTTGAAGTAGCAGATGAAAATGGTACTACTCATTTTGAAGATAAATATGGCATTAAGGCTTTTTTGCCTATTGCCAAAAATTATAGTTTTAGTCATTATGATGATTTTGGTGCTTCTAGGTCTTATGGTTTTAAGCGTACCCATTTGGGGAATGATTTGATGGGAAGTATTGGAACTCCAATTATTGCTGTTGAGTCTGGTACTGTTGAACATTTGGGTTGGAATCAGTACGGTGGTTGGCGTGTTGGCATTAGGAGTTTAGATGGAAAAAGATATTATTATTACGCTCATTTGAGAAAAAATCATCCTTATGCTGCAGGTCTTACAGAGGGGGCAAAAGTTACTGCTGGCGATGTTATTGGTTATTTAGGAATGACTGGTTATAGTACTAAGGAGAATGTAAATAACATCAATGTTCCACATCTTCATTTTGGTTTGCAACTTATTTTTGATGAGTCTCAGGTTGATGGTAATAATGAGATTTGGATTGATGTTTATAATATTATTGAGTTTTTGATGCAAAATCGCTCTACTGTTTTTATGAATAATTATGATACAAAGGATTTTGTAAGAAAGTTTAATTTTAAAGAATAGTAAAAACATTTTAACCTAATACATTCCATGTGTCAATGTTTATGGCGTGTATTAGGTTAAAGTACTATTATTTTTTTCCGTAATACTATTGATATTGTTTTGTTTATTTTACCTCTTGCAATTTGTAATGTAACAATATCATTTGGTTTTTTGCTATAAATATATTCTCGTAAATCATTCATAGTTTCAAGTTCTTTGTCATCTATTGCTACAATTATATCTCCTTCTTTCAGCTCTGTTTTTGATGCAGGTCCATTTTTTATAATTTGAGTTACATATATTCCACTGTCGAATTTCAATGTATTGTTAGTTGAAATTCCAGAACTATTATCTAAATATGGTATGACATTTTTATCATATGCATATACTCCCATTGTTGCTTGTTCAAATTTATTATTTTTTATAAAACTTTGAATTACTGGTTTTACAACATTTATTGGAATTGCAAATCCTATTCCTTCTGCGGAAGATATTTTTACTGTATTAATTCCGTATTACTTCTCCGTTTGGATATATTAAAGGTCCACCGCTGTTTCCTGGGTTTATTGTTGCATCTGTTTGGATTAAGTCTGACATATATGTTGTGTTTTCTTTTTCTTCTAGTTTTATTGTTCTGTTTTTACTGCTTATTATTCCTGATGTTACTGTTCTTCTAAATTCGAATCCTATTGGATTTCCTATTGCATATACTGTTTCCCCTATTCTTATTTTGCTTGAGTCCCCTAATGTTATATATTTTAAATTATTTGCTTCTATTTTTGTTATTGATAAATCTAAATCTGAATCGCTCCAAACTACTGTACCGTCGTACTTTTTACTGTTTTCTAATGTTATGTAGCATGTACTATATTTTGTTCCTGTTACGTGTTCGTTACTTAGTATATACCCGTTTTCTGATATGATTATTCCTGTTCCTAGTCCTAGTGTTGTTTCTGTGTTTGTGGAAAATATCGAACTTCCTGTGTCTTTTAGTTTTGATATTCCTACTACACTTTCCATGGTTTGTTCTAATGTATTTGCTATTGTTTGACTTTTTTGCTCTACGTTTTCCACAGTTTGTTCTTTTTCTGTGGATAGTGTTTTTTGTGTTTCGTAGTTTTGTGGATTTACGTCTATTTTTGTGTATGTATTGTATACATACATTCCTATTGTTGTTATTAGCGCCGTTAGTATTATTGTTAATACGGTTCCTTTTGTTTTGTTTTTCTTTTTTGCTTTTTTTGCCATTTCTTTCCTCCTGCTTTTATTATGTACAGGTTTTTTTATTTTAAACCCTTCAAATGCTTGCATATTATGTTTTTTAATAGTATAATGCAATTGTTATTAAACGTAAATTTAAAGGGGTAATATAAATGGGAAATAAAGAACTTTTTGAATTAACAAATCCACAAAAATCAATCTGGTACACAGAACAATTTTACGAAGGCACAACTGTAAACAACATCTGTGTTTCAGGAACTTTATATGGAAAAATTGACGAAGAATTATTAAAACAAGCAATCAATAATGTAGTAAAACAAAATGATAGTTTTAGAATTCATGTAATACAAGAGAAAAATGATGTAAGACAATATATAGCAGATTACGAAAAATTCAACATAGATGTTGAATATATTAATAATGAGTCTGAAGTTAAACAAATAGAAAAAAGCGAAGCAAAATTTAAGTTTAATATCATAGATTCTGATTTATTCAAGTTTAAACTTGCAATATCTAAAGGTAATTTTGCGTGTATTATTTTGACTGTTAATCATTTAATTGCTGATTCATGGTCTCTTGGGCTTGTAATTCAAGAGATTATAAAGAATTATAATGCTCTTAAAAATAATGAGGATTTTGTTCCAGATACTTTCTCTTATTTGGACTATATTAAATCTGAAAAAGAATATAAAAATAGTAAAAAATTTGAGAATGATAAAACTTTTTGGAATCAAACTTTTAGTACAATACCAGAACAAGCAACAATTCCTTGTTCAATTAATGGCGTAAAAAATGTGTCTTATAATGCTAAAAGATTGGGCTTTGAATTGGATAGGGATATTGTGTCTAAAATCAATTGTTTTTGTAGAGAAAATGGTATTTCTACTTTTAATTTCTTTATGGCGGTGTTTTCTATTTATATTGGTCGTGTGTCTAATATAGATGATTTTGTTATCGGTACGCCTATTTTAAACCGTTCTAATTTTAAGGAAAAACATACAACTGGTATGTTTATTAGTACAGTTCCGGTTAGATTTGATAATATTAATGATGTTTCTTTTAAGTCTCTTGCAAGCAGTGTTGCTACAAAATTGATGGGTATTTTGAGACATCAAAAGTATTCTTATAATTCTATTTTGGAGGATATTCGTAGTAAAAATGGTAATATTCCTAATTTGTATAATATTTTGATTTCTTATCAGATTACTAAGGCTTTTGATGCTTCTTTGGGTGATTATAAGACTGATTGGATTTTTAATAATTATTGTGCTAATGATTTTAATATTCATATTTATGATATTAATGATACGGGTAGTTTGCTTATTGATTATGATTTCTTGGTTGATAAGTATTCTAAGGATGATGTTATTAATGTTAATAATCGTATTCTTTATATGATTGGCCAAATTTTGGAGAATGGTGATATTATTTCTCGTGATATCGAGATTATTACTCCTGATGAGAAGAATAAGGTTTTGAATGTTTTTAATGATACAAAGGTTGATTACCAATTGGATAAAACTGTTGTTGATTTGTTTGAGGAGCAAGTGCAAAAATCTCCTGATAATATTGCGGTTGTTTCTAATGGAAAGAAATTGACTTATAAAGAATTAAATGAGAAGGCTAACCAATTGGCTAATTATTTGATTAATGCTAGTGTAAAGTCTGGCGATATTGTTGGTATTATGACAAATCGTTCTGTAGAAATGGTTATTGGTTTAATTGCTATTTTAAAGGCTGGTGCAACTTATTTGCCAATTGACCCAGATTATCCATTACAAAGAATTTCTTATATGTTAGATAACAGTAAATCTAATATTATTCTTGTTAATGATCAGACTTTTGATTTAATTGAAGGTACTTATAATAAAATAAATATATCTTTAAATCAAGGTTTATATAATGATTTGAAAAAAGATAATTTGAACTTAAAAATTTTACCTGACCAATTGATGTATTTAATTTATACTTCTGGTTCTACTGGTAACCCTAAGGGTGTTATGCTTACACATAAAAATGTTCATAACTTTATAGTTGGTATGATGCAGCATATTGATTTTAACTCTAATAAGACAATGGTGTCTTTGACAACAATTTGTTTTGATATTTTTGGTTTGGAACTTTGGTGTTCTTTGACTAATGGTTTAAAGGTTGTTATCGCAAATGAGTTTGAGCAAAAAGATGCTTCTGCTTTTAATAGGTTATGTTTAAATAATAATGTTACAATGATGCAAACTACGCCTTCAAGATTTTTAGCATTTTTAGAGGATTCTTCTTGTTTAGATTATCTAAAAAATATGACTGATATTTTGGTTGGTGGAGAATCTTTGCCAGAAAATTTATTAGTTAAGTTAAAGCACCTTTCTAGTGCAAATATTTATAATATGTATGGTCCAACAGAGACTACCATTTGGTCTACTATGAAAGATTTAACAAAAAATAGTAATATAACAATTGGTAAACCTATTGCAAATACTCAATGTTACATTTTGGACCCTAACCATAAAATTTTGCCACCTTATGTTGTTGGTAATTTATATATTGGTGGTGATGGTGTTTCACGTGGATATTTTGGTAGACCAGATTTAACTAGTGAGAATTTTATAAAATTTATTGATAATAAAATTATATATAATACTAATGATTTGGCTTATCGTACTTATGATGGCGAAATTGTTCATTTGGGTAGAGCGGATTTCCAAGTTAAAATGCATGGTTATAGAATTGAGTTGGGGGAAATTGAAAATACTATTTCAGTTTTTGATAATATTACTTCTTGTGCAGTTGGTTGCCCTACTTTGAATGGTAAAAAAATTCTTTGTGCTTATTATACTTCTTCTGAAGATATTAATATAGAGGATTTGAAGGCTCATTTGTTGAAAAGTCTTCCTACTTATATGATTCCAAGTCATTTTGTTAATATGGAAAAACTACCTCATACACCAAATGGTAAGATTGATAGAAAGGCTTTGGATGCGGTTACTTTGGAGGTTGACAAAAATGTCGCGTTGCCTAAAAATGATATTGAACAAAAGGTGTTTGATATAATTTCAAAAATTTCTAATAATGACAATATTAGTATGGATGATGATTTATTTAGTATAGGTCTAGATTCTATTGGAATTATACATTTATCTGCTAAAATTGAGCAAATATTTGGAGTTACTATTTCAATTAGGGATTTGTATAATACACATTCTTTAATTGATTTAGCAAACTTGATTACTTGTTCTAATCAAACAGGTTTAAAGCACATTGAAAAAACAGTAAAGAAATCATATTATCCGTTGTCATCTTCACAGAAATCAATGTTCTATGCTGCACAAATGGATAAGGATTCTCTTGTTTATAATGTATCTTGTGGATTTTTAACTGATACAATTTTGGATGCAAACAAAGTTAAATCTACTTTTGAAAAAATTATTAAATTGCAATCAAGTTTTAGAACAAGTTTTTCAATTATAGATGGTGTTGCTAGCCAAGTTGTTTTGGATGATGTTCCTTTTGATATTGAAATTTATTATGATACAGAGGCTAATAAGCAATCTATTCTTGATAATTTTGCTAAACCTTTTGATTTGTCTAATGCTCCTCTTCTTCGTGTTGCAGTATATTATTTGGATAATGAAAAAACTATGATTTTGATTGATTCACATCATATTGTAATGGATGGTTCTTCTCTTTATATTATGATGGATGAATTCTGCAAACTTTATCAAGATAAAGATGTTAAACCTTTGGATGTTGAATATATTGATTATGCGGTTTCTGAAAATGAATTTATTAATAGTGAAAAAATTACTAATGTTGAAAATTATTGGCTTTCTAAAATTAATACTAAAGAATTACCAATTTTGAACTTGCCTTATGATTATGCGGTTTCAAATGTAAAATCATTTAATGGTTCTAGTGTTGATTTTTGTGTGGATTCTTCTATATTTAAGAAAGTTAATGATATTGCTAAAAAATATAGAGTTTCACCATATACATTTTTTATTAGTGTATTTTATGTTGTTCTTTATAAATATACTGGTCAAAGTGATATAATTGTTGGCACTCCTGTTGATTTAAGGATGTATTCTGAGCTAAATAGTATGATTGGTATGTTTGTTAATAACACATTGTTAAGAAATAAGATAAATTCTAGTTCTGAGTTTTCTAGTTTCTTGTTCGAAACTCAGGATTTGATAAAAGAAGCGTTGTCAAACCAACCTTATCCTTATAATGAATTGATTAGCAAGTTGAATTCACCTGCAAATTCATTATTGGATGTTGTGTTTACATATCAAACTCCTCATGATAAGAAGTTCAAAATAGATGATTTTAGTTTTGATATTGTAAGACCAAATACTTCTACTTCTAAATTTAATTTGTTGTTAGAAGTTGTACCTGATATGAATGTCATAAGAGTTGAATATAATACTGATTTATTTAAATATCAAACTGCAGAGAGCATTTTAAAACATTATTTGTTTGTGCTTAATAGTTTGATTAATGATCAAAGTCAACTTATTAATGATATCAATATTATTACTGATGAAGAGCAAAAAATGTTGAATGACTTTAATAATACTGCGGGTCCTATAAATTCTGATACTGTTGTGTCAATTTTTGAGGATCAAGTTGAGAAAAATCCAAATAATATTGCTTTGATTTGTGATGATGTTTCTTTAACTTATAGTGAGTTAAACGAAAAGGCTAATAGTTTAGCGCATTACTTAATTAGAAAAGGTATTGGTAGAAATGATAAAGTTTGTATTATGACAAATCGTTCTTTGGAAACTATAGTATGTATGCTTGGTATTTCTAAAGCAGGTGCTGCATTCTTTAATGTTGACCCTACATATCCAATTGAGCGTACAAAGTATTATTTGGAAGATAGCCAAACTAAATATGTTTTAACACAAAAATCTTTAAGAGAACGTGTTGAAAGCATAGAGAATTGTATTGAGATTGATTTATCTAATGATGAGATTTATGGAAAAATTTATGATAATCCAAATGTAACTGTATTGCCTGAAGATTTATCCTATGTAATTTATACTTCTGGTTCTACTGGAACACCTAAAGGTGTTATGCTAAATCAGGTTGGTTTTGCTAACATGACTAAGGCAATGACAAAAGTTTTGGATTATTTAAAAGAAGGTAATAAACATACTATTGTGTCTGTTACTTCAACACCTTTTGATATTTTTGTTTATGAAATTATTGTTTCATTAACACACGGTTTAAAGGTTGTTATGGCAAATAATGCCGAACATAGAAATCCTAAGTTATTAGATGCTTTGATTAAAAAATATAATGTTGATGTTATGACTGTTACTCCTAGTTTAATGAAAATAAATTATGATAACAGAGAGCCTGATACTGCCTTGGCTTTAGTTAAAAATATGGTATTTGGTGGTGAGCCTTTACCTGAAAAATTTGTTAAAGATTTAAGGGCTTTGGCTGATGATATTACTATTTATAATATTTATGGTCCAAGCGAAATTACTGTACTTTCTAATGTTCAAAACTTGGATGGTGAAACTGAAATAACAGTTGGTCCTCCAATTATGAATACTCAAATTCATATTTTGGACAAGAATATGAATCAGGTTCCAATTGGTGTAATTGGAGAGATTTATATTTCTGGTATTCAAGTTGGTCTTGGATATATTGGTAAGCCTGAAATGACTGCATCAAGATTTATGGATAATCCTTTTGGACCTGGAAAAATATATAAATCTGGTGATATTGGTAGATGGACTTTTGATGGTAAAGTTCAATGTTTAGGAAGAGTTGATAACCAAATTAAGTTAAGAGGTTTAAGAATTGAACTTGGTGAAATTGAAAATATTATGGCAAATGTTCCTGGTGTTTCTGCATCAGTTGTTAATAAAATTGAGATGGATGGAAAAGAGGTTTTGTGTGGTTATTATGTTGCAGATTCTTCTGTTCTTCCAGATACAGTTAAACTTACTCTTAAAAAAGCATTGCCACCTTATATGGTTCCATCATATGTTATCCGTTTGGATAAAATGCCTTATACTATCAATCGTAAAATTGATAGAAAGTCATTGCCATTACCTAGCCTACATAGGAGTATTTCAACAAAAACTGTAAATATTGATGAGTTAAATACTAATGAGGAAAAATTATTACAAATTTGGAAGAATATTTTAAAGGTTGATGATATTACTGTAAATGATAATTTCTTTGATATCGGTGGTGATTCTATTGGTGCTATTCAAATGCAAATTGAGGCTATTAAATATGGTTTAAAATTTGAATATGCAGATATATTCAATTATCCAACTATTAAGGAATTGTCTAATAAGTTGCCAAGTTCTGAAATTAATTTTATTGAGGATTATGATTATGATAAAATTAATAGCGTTCTTGCTAGAAATACTTTAGATAATTTATCTAGTATTGTTCCTGCAACTATTGATAATATTTTATTAATTGGAACTACTGGATACTTAGGGGCACACATAATTGATGAATTTATGAAACAAAATTCTGGAATTATTTATTGCTTAACTAGACCTAAAAACAATGTTGACCCTACTTCAAGATTGAAACAAACTTTGAATTTCTATTTTGGAGATAAATATTCAAATCAATTTTCTAAGAGAATTCGTGTTGTTGAAGGTGATATTTCTAAAGAAGGTTTGGGCTTATCTACTTCAGATTATGATTTAATTAGAAATAATATTGATGTTGTTATAAATTCTGGTGCAATTGTTAAACATTATGGTTTAAAAGGTCAATTTGATGATATTAATGTTTTGGGAACTCAAAATGTTGTTGATTTTTGTAAAAAAGAAAATAAACGTTTATTACATATTTCAACTATGAGTGTTTCTGGTAGTGGTGAAAAGGAAGAGGCTATTGAGGAAACTCCTGAAAATATCAACTTTAAAAAGCAATTTAGTGAGACTAATTTATTTGTTGGTCAAAAATTAAAAGGTGTGTATACAACAACTAAATATAAGGCGGAACTTATTGTGTTAGAGGCAATTTATGATGGATTAAATGCACAAATTTTAAGACTTGGTAATATTACTAATAGATATAGTGATGGTGTTTTCCAACAAAATGTTGATAATAATGCTTTTGCTAAGAGAATTAAGTCATTTATTGAGATTGGTGCAGTTCCAAAATATATGCTTAAACATGCTATTGAACTAACACCTGTTGATTTGGCTGCCGAAGCAATTGTTAAAATAATGAATCATGATAGTAATTGTAATGTATTCCATATTTATAATACAAAACTTATGACTATAAAATTGCTTTTAGAAACTCTTGATTCTTTGGGTCATGAAATTATACCTATGTCTGACGAGATGTTTGCTTATCTTATTACTGGTATTCTTTCTGATAATGAGAAAAAGAAATGCTTGTCTGGTATTATTTATGACTTGGATGAGAGTAAAAAACTTACTTATACATATAATGTAAGATTACATGCTAATTTTACTGATGAATATTTAAAACGTGTATCTTTTAGTTGGAAAGACATTGATGCTGACTATATCATTAGATACATGAAGTATTTTGAAAAAATAGGTTTTATACCTGGAGGTGATACAAATGCATAATTTCGGCTTGAGTTTCTGGCTTTTGGTACTTTCTACACTTTTGACTGTTGTAATGTTTGTTTATATTTCTTGTCAAAAAGATAGAAAGCAGTTACACAATGTTTTTTGTTTAAACTTGTTTTGCTCTCTTATAATTTCTGTGGGGGTGCTTTGCCAAGCCGTTTGTAATTACTTTTTTTCAATACCATCTATTTGGTTTGAAAACATTATTTATATTGGAACCTGTTTCTTACCTTTAACAGTGTTCTTTACGAGTTTAATATTTACAAATACAAAAATAACATTTAAAAAGTCTTATTTGTTATTGCTTGTAATACCTATATTATCTCTTGTTGTATTGTGGACAAATGATTTACATCATTTGTTCTATATACAATATTCATCATCTTTTACAGATACTATTTATGGACCATATTTCTATGTGCACTCTGTTTATACTTATCTTTTATTGATTATTGGTATTGGTCGTTTACTTATATTTTCAATTAGGAATGCTGGATTCTTTTCTAAACAGTCTTTATTGATTAGTATTGGTTTGGCTTGTCCTGTTATTGTAAATGTTTTAGGTTCTTTCTTAAAGTTGATACCTATGACTGTTTTCGTAACACCTATTTCATTTTCAGTATCAATTATATGTTTTGCTTTGGCAATATTTAAGTTTGACTTTTTGGGAATTGCTCCTATTGCTTTAAGGAAAATTGCGGACAGGATGTCTGATAGTTATTTAGTTTTGAATGATGATGGAAATATAACAGATTTTAACCAAACTTTTTTGGTTACATTTAAGATTAAAGATATTTCATTAAGAGGTCAAAATTTTGATGAGTTTTGCAAAAGTAATAAAATAAATTATGGAAAAATTAAAAATGCCATTGCTAAAACAAAAGATTCAAAAAAGACTGTTTCTTTTGAATTCCATGCGCGCAGAATCCATAAAATCTTTTCTGTTGAAGTTAATACTATTTATTCAGATGGTGTGTCTTTGGGAACATTAATTTTGTTTAAAGATATTACTCAACATATTGAAGATATGGAGACTATTAAAAATAATCAAGATATATTAATGGAAAGAGAGCGTCTAGCCTCACTTGGACAATTAATTGGTGGTATTGCTCATAACCTAAAAACACCTATAATGTCTATTTCTGGTGCTGCAGAAGGCTTAACTGATTTAGTTAAGGAATATGACTCTTCTATTGATGACCCTGAGGTTAATAGCCAAGACCATCATGATATTGCTAAAGATATGAGTGAATGGATTGTAAAAATTAAGGAGTATACTGAATATATGTCAGATATTATTACTGCAGTTAAGGGTCAGGCGGTTACTTTGTCTGAGACTGAGAATATTTCTTTTGATATTGATGAACTTGTTAAGAGAGTTGATATTTTGATGAAACATGAACTTAAAAATGCTTTGATTTATATGAATGTTCAAATGAATGCTCCAAAAAATACTAAGATTAATGGTGATATTAATAGTTTGGTTCAGGTTATTAATAATATGATTTCTAATGCTATTCAGGCTTATAATGGTAAGACTGAGCAGAATATAGATTTGATTTTGAATAAGTCTGATGGAAATTTGATTATTTCTGTTAGGGATTATGGTTGTGGACTACCACAAAAAGTGCAAGATAAGTTGTTTAAAGAGATGATTACTACTAAGGGTAAAAATGGTACTGGGCTTGGTTTATATATGTCTTATTCTACTATTAAGGCTCATTTTAATGGTAATATTACTTTTGAGTCTAAAGAAGGAGAAGGTACTACTTTTAGTATTATTTTACCTTTATAAATTTTTAGGGATTAGGGGACGGGTCTCCAAATCCCTTTTTTTTATTTTAAATTTTTTTTCAAAAAATGCTTGCTTTTTATTGATTTTATTAATATAATGGCTTTATATTAATAAAGCCTTAAATATTGGCAAAATCTTGAAGTCAGGAATTTTAATACAACTGACAGGATGGAGGATGATTTAATGAGAAAAGGGTTACAAAAGGTTGTTAATGAAAATAACAATTATAGATTTATAGCCGTAGATGATGAGGAAGGAATTGTAGATTCACTATCTATATTTTTGAAGCGTTCAGGTTATGATTTTACGGGTGTTACAGATCCTATGGAGGCTATTGAAAAGGTTAAAACAGAGCATTATGATTTGATGCTTCTTGATTTTATAATGACACCTATTCATGGTGACCAGGTTGTTGAGGAGATAAGGAAGTTCAATAAAGAGTTGTACATCCTATTATTAACTGGACACAAAGATTTGGCTCCTCCTTTAGATACTATTAGAAGATTGGATATTCAGGGCTATTGTGAGAAAAGTGATAAATTTGACCAGTTGCTATTATTAATAGAGTCTGGTATTAAGTCTATTGCTCAAATGAATGAAATTAAAAAAATTAATGATGAATTGAAAGATAAAAATGAAAAGCTTGAGGAAGCTTATTTGTCTACTATTCAAACTTTGAGATATACTGTTGAGGCTAAAGATACTTATACTAGGGGTCATTCTGACCGTGTTTCTCAGTATTCTGTTTTGATTGGTAAACATCTTGGTTTGTCTGATAGTGATTTGCATGATTTGGAAGTTGGTGGTTTGTTCCACGATATTGGTAAAATTGGTATTCCTGATAGTATTTTAAGGAAGGAGTCTAAACTTACTGATGATGAGTATTCTGAGATTAAAAATCATCCGGCTATTGGAGCGCATATTTTGTCTTCTGCTAAGATTTTTGCTAATATTATACCTATTGTTAAACATCATCATGAGAGATATGATGGTAATGGATATCCTGGTAGATTGAAGGGTGAAGATATTCCTTATTTTGCTAGGATTGCGGCTATTGCTGATACTTTTGATGCTATGACTTCTAAGCGTAGTTATAGGGATTCTCTTCCTTTGGATGTTGTTATTGCGGAGTTTAAGAGGTGTAGAGGTACTCAGTTTGATCCTGAGTTGGATGATGTTTTTTTGGATATTTTGGAGAATCATTATGATGAGATACAAGAAATTATGGATAATTATTAAAAAATAGGGATTGAAGACTCTTCTCCAATCCCTATTTTTTATACTTTCATAGATAATCCTACTTTTTTTCTTTCCATATCTATTTTAATAACTTTAACTTTAACAATATCCCCAACTGAAACTAATTCTGATGGATTTTTAATATATTTATCGCTCATTTCAGAAATATGAACAAGTCCATCATATTTAACACCAATGTCTACAAATGCTCCGAAATCTATGACATTTCTTACTGTTCCTGTTAAAATCATACCTTCTTTTAAATCTTCTAATTTCAAAACATCTTGTCTTAAAATTGGTTTTGGCATATCTTCACGAGGGTCTCTTCCTGGCTTGCTAAGTTCTGAAATTATATCAGTTAGTGTCATTTCTCCTATTTCTAGTTCTTTGGCTGTTTTTGCTACATCAACTGTTTTTAATTTTTGTCTTAGTTCGTCTGTTTTTTCTTTGTCTCTTAAGTCTTCTTTGCTAAATCCTAATGATTTTAGTAATTTTTCTGTTGCTTCGTAACTTTCTGGGTGAACTGCAGTTATTTCTAGTGGGTTTTTACCGTCTATAATTCTTAAGAATCCTGCACATTGTTCAAATGCTACTTTTCCTAATTTTGGTACTTTTAAAAGTTCTTTTCTTTCTTTTAATTTTCCGTTTTCGTCTCTATATTTTACAATGTTTTTTGCTATTGTGTTGTTTATTCCTGATACATATGAAAGTAGTGATGGTGTTGCTGTGTTTACATCAACTCCTACTTTGTTAACACTGTCTTCTACTACGCCTGTTAGACTTTCGGCTAATTTTTTTTGGTTTACATCATGTTGATATTGTCCAACTCCTATTGCTTTTGGGTCTATTTTTACAAGTTCTGCTAGTGGGTCTTGTAATCTTCTTGCTATTGATATTGCTCCTCTTATGGAAACATTTATGTCTGGATATTCTTCTGTTGCAAGTTTTGATGCTGAATATACTGAGGCTCCTGCTTCACTTACAATTACATAGTGTACTGGTCTTGAGGCTTCTTTTATCATGTCTGATACAAACATTTCTGATTCTCTTGATGCAGTTCCGTTTCCTATTGCTATCATGTCTATTTTGTCTTTTTCAATTAGTTTTAGTAATTCTTTTTTTGCTCCTTCTACATCATTTTGTGGTTCTGTTGGATATACTGTTGTGTAGTCTAAGACTTTTCCTGTTTCGTCTATTACGGCTATTTTACATCCTGTTCTATATGCAGGGTCAAATCCCATTACTGTTTTACCTTTAATTGGTGCTCCTAATAATAGTTGTTTTGAGTTTTGTCCAAATACTTTTATCGCTTTTTCTTCTGCTTTTTCTGTTAAGTCTGAACGGATTTCTCTATCAATTGATGGTTCTATTAATCTTTCAAAACTGTCTAATATTGTGTCTTTTAGCATTTGTGTGAATTGTGTTTCACTTTTTATAATGTCTTTTTCTATGTATGCTAAAATTTTGTCTTCTGGTTTTTCGATAGATACTTTTAGGAAGTCTTCTTTTTCTCCCCTGTTTATTGCCAAAATTCTGTGGCTAGGAATCCATTTTAGTGCTTCACTATAGTCATAATACATCTCGTAGTTTGATTTGCTCTCAGGGTCTTTTGCTTTTGTTTTAATAAGGCCTTCTCTGTAGCATTGTCTTTTTATTTCTTTTCTGTATTTTGCATTGTCTGAAATGTCTTCGGCTATTATGTCTAGAGCACCTTGTACTGCGTCTTCTGGAGTTGCAACGGCCTTGTCTTTGTTTTTCTTGTCTTCTTCTGGTAGGTTTTCTATATTAACATATTCTTGTGCTATTTCTAATATTGGTTTTGTTTCTTTTTGTTCAATTATTATTTGTGCTAGTGGTTCTAGTCCTTTTGCTTTTGCTACTGTTGCTCTTGTCTTTTTCTTTTGTTTGTATGGTCTATAGATGTCTTCTACTTCTGCAAGTGTTTTTGAAATTGCTACGGCTTGTAGGATTTCGTCTGTCAATTTTCCTTGCTCGTCTATTGATTTTATTACTTCTTCTTTTCTTGTTTCTAAGTTTCTTAGGTATGATAGTCTTTCTCCAAATGTTCTTAGTACTTCGTCACTTAATCCTCCTGTTACTTCTTTTCTGTAACGTGCGATAAATGGTATTGTGTTCCCTTCGTCTATTAATTTTATTGTGTTTTCTACTTGTTGTATTTTGATGTTTAATTCTTCTGCAATTGTTTTTGCTATTTTGTCCATTGTTTTCCTCCCTTTAATTTTTAAAAATGCTTTTGACATTATTTATTTTTTGTGCTTTCGACATTTTTTGATATGTTTAGTCAATTTTTGATATCTTATTGACTTTTTTCTTTGTTTAATATATCATAAATTTAAATAAAATGAAAGGGGGAAATTGAAAAATGATTTCATCAGATTTTAGAACTGAAGCTCGTAGAAAATTATCTGGTAAATGGAGTAAAGCGGTTTTTATTGTTTTAGCATATATGGCTTTGACTTTTGTTATTGGATTTATTGAAGGTCTTTTTCCTGAATCAATGGAAGAAATATTTGGTCTTGTAAATACTATTATTAATGTTCCTTTATCTTTTGGACTTGTATTTGCATTTTTAAAATTATTTAATGGTGAAGATGTTAAGGCTTTTGATTTCGCTACTTTAGGTTTTTCTAATTTTGGAAAATCTTGGGGTGTTGCTTTTCAAATGTTTTTGAAAATGATTCTTCCAGAAATCGCCGTTATAGTTGCTTTCGTGATTATTATGGTTGGTGGCGTTTCTATGGGACTTATGGCTTTTTCTACTCAATCTTCTGGTGCTTCTGTGTTTTCTATGTTTATGCTTTTAATTGGTATAATTCTTTTAGTTGCTTCTATTGTATGGCTAATAACTAAATCATATTATTATCAATTGGCTATATTAGTTGCTATTGATAATCCAGATATGTCTGGTGCAGATGCTGTTGAGGAAAGTCAAAGATTGATGACTGGAAAACGTGCTAGTTTATTCTGCTTAGAATTATCTTTTATCGGTTGGGCTATTTTAGGTGCTATTCCATTTGGAATTGGTTTATTATGGGTTCTTCCTTATGCTCATCTTGCCAAAATCGCATTTTATAAATATGCTCTTGGAAATACTGATAATGTTGAAGTTATTACATCAGATAACGGTACTTCAGAAAATATGTAGAAAAAACAAAAGAAAAATAGAGTTGATTTTCTCTATTTTTTCTTTTTTATTTTATTCAATTCCTAAGTATTCGTTGTATGTTATTTCTCTGTCTATTACATTTCCATCTTCTTTAATGTCAATGATTCTATTTGCTACTGTTTGTGTTAATTCGTGGTCATGTGATGTGAACAATATGTTTCCTGTGAATTTTTTCATTCCTTCGTTTACGGATGTTATGCTTTCCATATCTAAGTGGTTTGTTGGTTCGTCAAATATTAAGAAGTTTGCTCCTGAAAGCATCATTTTTGAAAGAACACATCTTACTTTTTCTCCTCCTGATAAGACTCTTACTTGTTTTAATGCTTCGTCTCCTGAGAATAGCATTCTTCCTAAGAATCCTCTTACATATGTTTCGTCTGGGTCTTTTGAGTATTTTCTTAACCATTCGGTAATGTTCTCGTCTGTGTCGAATAAGTAGTTGTTGTCCTTAGGGAAGTATGATTTTGTTATTGTTGTTCCCCATACTAATTCTCCGCTGTCTGGTTCCATTTCTCCTGATATTATTTGGAATAAGACTGTTTTTGCTATTTCGTTGTCTGCTAAAAATGCTATTTTGTCGTCTTGTTTTACTGTAAATGATACATTGTCTAATACTTTTACGCCTTCATATGTTTTTGTTATATTTTTTACTTGTAATATTTCTCTTCCTGGTTCTCTGTCTGGTTTGAAGTCTACATATGGATATTTTCTGTTTGATGGTTTTATTTCGTCTAGTTCTATTTTTTCAAGTGTTTTCTTTCTTGATGTTGCTTGTTTTGATTTTGATGCGTTTGCACTGAATCTTGCTATGAAGTCTTGTAATTCTTTTATTTTTTCTTCTTTCTTCTTGTTTTGCTCTTTCATTTGTTTTAGTGCTAATTGGCTTGATTCGTACCAGAAGTCGTAGTTTCCTGGATATACTTTTATTTTTCCAAAGTCAACGTCTGCTATGTGTGTACATACTTTGTTTAGGAAGTATCTGTCGTGTGATACTACTATTACTGTGTTTTCGAAGTTGATTAGGAATTCTTGTAGCCAGTTTATGCTTTTTAGGTCTAAGTCGTTTGTTGGTTCGTCTAGTAGTAATACGTCTGGGTTTCCGAATAGTGCTTGTGCTAGTAATACTTTTACTTTTTCTCTTGCTTCTATTTCTTTCATGTATTTATAGTGGTTTTCTGGTATTATTCCTAAGTCGTTTAGTAGCATTGCGGCGTCTGATTCTGCGTTCCATCCGTCTAGTTCTGCAAATCTTTCTTCTAGTTTTGCGGCTTTCATTCCGTCTTCTTCTGTGAAGTCTGGTTTTGCATATATTGCTTCTTTTTCTTTCATTATGTCATATAGTTCTTTGTTTCCCATCATTACTGTGTCTATTACTGTGTTTTCTTCGAATGCAAAGTGGTCTTGTTTTAGTATTGATAGTCTTTCTCCTTTTTCTAGTGTTACTTCTCCTTTGCTTGGTTCTATTTCTCCTGATAGTACTTTTAGGAATGTTGATTTTCCTGCTCCATTGGCTCCTATGATTCCGTAGCAGTTTCCTTTTCCAAATTTTATGTTTACGTCTTCAAATAGTACTCTTTTTCCAAATCGTACTGTTACTCCGATTGCATTTAACATTGTTTTCCTCCCTGTTTTTTGTTGTTTTTTGTTTTCATTCTTTTTGCTTGTTCTAGTATACCATTTTTTGCTAGAAAAATCAATATAAAAATGTCCTTTTGGGGACGGTTCTGTTTGGGACATTTTGTTCCTTTTGAATCCGCATCTAAAAAGTATAATTTTGTTAAGATATTGAAAAACTCAGGTGAGGCATCGCCCCACCCGAGAACAAGATTTTATTTTTCTTTTAATTCTATTGTTTTTGTTGTGTAAACGATATTATTATTTATCGTTCTGTAACAGTGAATGCTTAATCCATTTTCTGCATTTGACTCAATATATTTTGATGATGCAAATTCAGGAAATTTTTCGAGTTTTGCTGTACATGTAGTATCTGAGTATATCACTACATCATCTTGATAGTCTGGATTTATGACATATGTCTTTCCATCTGATGGAAATAATGTGTCTACAAAAACTTCATATCCCCCACTTTCTTGTAGTGCTGACAGTTGTGATTCTAACTCATCATTTTTCTGAGTTAATTCCTTATTTTTTTGACTCAATTCTGCAATTTCTGTTTCTGCTTCATCATTCTGCAAGTTATCGATTTTTTTATCGATTTCTGCTATTTTTGCAGAATCATTTGGTAGATTCTCCACCTGCTGCTGTAATTCTGTAATTTGTTTTTTTACAGAACTAATGTCATCATTCGAAGAATTCCGACCACATCCTGATACCGTTACTGCTACCATTGCTACTAATACTAAAAAAATTTTTGTTTTCATGTTGTTTCCTCCTTGATGATGTTATCTTGTTTTTCAAATTTCTTATGTTAAGTATATCATATTTGGGGAAATTTGGCAAATTAAAATTAATCATCAAATAGTAATTTTATTCCCCATAGTCCTGATATTCCTACTAATACATATATTATTCTTGAGATTACAGACATGCTTCCAAATATTGTGTCTACTAGATTGAATTTGAAAAATCCTATAAGTCCCCAGTTTATTGCTCCTATTATAATTAGCACTAATGCAATCTTGTCCACTACTTTCATGTTGTTCCTCCTTTATTTTCTAATTTGCTATTATTATATGCTAATTATTTTGGGTTTATTCCTATTTTTAAGTAAAAAAATTAGGATTTTTATGTCCTAATTTTTTCTTATTATATTATTTATTGTTGCGTTAATTTGTAATGTGTTATTTTGAATTTTGTTAGTATTTTCTATTTTGTTATTTATTTTGTTTTCTATTGTATTGTTTTTTGTTTCTTCTTGATTGTTTTGAATTTGGTTATTTGATTTGTTTTCTTCTTGTCTGTTTTGTTCTTGTTGATTATTTTGTTGTGTATTATTGTTTGTTGGTTGTGTTGGTTGTTCTTGTTTTGAAGATTTGTTACTGTTTCTCCAAGGATTTTCTGAATTTGAATCTGTTGGATCCCAACCTCTGCATTCTGTGTTCCATGATATTTTTTGTGCACTTGGTTTTCCTAGTGGTCCTGGATTTGAGTCATAATAAAATTCAACAATTGTTCCTGTTGTTATATTGTTGTAAATCCATGCGGCATCTTGAACTGTTAGACGTATACATCCTGCTGATGCTTTTGTTCCTAGTTTATCATATTCGGCATATTCTAGTGTTGATGGATTTCCTTTTGTTGTATATGGTACTGAATGGAATAGTATGTTTCCTACAATTGCGGTTGTATATTGTCCATATACATATGTTCCTGGTGTGTGTCCAAATAATGTGTGCCATCTATGTTTTGTTCCATTTAGTTTGTATTTTCCTCCTGTTGGCGTTGCGGTTCCTATTGAGCAAACCATTGCTTTTACTGGGACTGTGTAGTTACCTTCTGAGTCTTTTGTGTATATTGTTACTACATTTGCTTGATTATTTATTTTTATGTAGTATTTGTTTTTGTTGTCTTTTATTTCTTTTTCATTTTCTACTTTGCTTTCTTTTATGGCTTTTTCGTCTATTATGTTTTCGTCTACTGGTGTGTTTTCGTCTGTTTCGTTGTTACTTATTTGTGCTTCTAATATTGTTTCTTCTTCTATTGCTTGTCCTTGTGTGGCTTCTGTTTTGTGTTTTTGGTCTCTTATTGTGGTTATTATAAATCCTATTATTATTAGTATTGATAGAATTATTATTGCGGTTGTTGTTATGAATTTTTTCTTATCTTTTATTTTCATCAATTTTCTCCTTTTTCTTATATTAAAAGTCTTCGAATTGTAATATTGTTTAGGTTAAATTTTTTATTTTTTAATTTTTACGAGTTCTTCTAATTTATAACTTTTATTAATCCACTAAAATACACTAAAATATTATCGATAACATCTTTTATAGGTATCTCTAGCCAATTGTTATTTGCAGTATTAAGTCTTGATTGAAATCTTCGATTATTTAATATATTTATTAATCTTTTATTTATATCTTCTAATGTATTTTCACGCATATTCTCATCTTGAAAAATTAAAATATCTATGTATTTTATTAGCTTGTCCTTATCTAATTTTTCATTATTAATTAAATAATAAAAATCAAAAATATCTTTAAACCTCGTGGAAGTAATACCAAATTTTAATAATGATTTTAATTTTTCAACAATTATTTGTTCTTTAGAATTTATAAGTAAACTAACACTTTTATCTATTATGTTAAAATCAAAATAATAATTATCTTGTTTCATATCAAAATATTTATGTACTCCAATATCTAGTTTTGAATTTATTGAGTACTTTTTCTTGTCAGTTAGTTGTATATAAACTCTTTTTCCATTGTAGTCTTGATGATGTAATGATTCAATTTTTTCTGTAACTTTTATTTTTATTCCATCATTTGTATTATTTAATTCTTTTATAAAATTAAGAATTGATTTGTCTTCCAAAGAATATTTTATAAAATCAATATCCATATCTCTAGTTGCGCGACGCATATTTTTAGAAATGTTATGCATTACAACTCCGCCTTTTACAGTTATATTTTTATTATATTTACTATTTCCAATTTTAAGCAAAATAATATCTTGAGCAACTTTTGGAATCGCATCTTCTTCTGAATAACCTGCTGCTACATATTTATTTACTAATTCATATATATACATTAAAACACCTCATCTTGTATAATTTCAAAAATTTTATCTCCATTTACAAAATATTGTAAATATTCTTCTATCTTTTGAGTATTTAATGAATTTGCTAATTTTCTATAATTAGATATTATTTCTTTATATAAATCATAACCTATTTGATTTTTATTTCTGGCCAAATCAATTAGCATTCTTTCTTTATTATAAATATTTATTTTTATTCCTTCATAATCAATCTGAGTTTTTCCCAAATTATATAGTTCATTTTTCATACGAATTTGTTTTATTTTTTCTGATTTAATTAATGTTCCATTTCTGTTTGTGGCTAAATACATTACCTTAGGAATAACGTCTGTTAAGTTGTGATAATAGTAGGCTGAATAAGATGTAAATACTCCGTAAGGATATTTTTTCATTGTAATTTCTAAATAATGTGCACTTGGTGTGTCTGAATATATTCCTTTTTCAATTTTATATACCTCACTATTTTTAACTGCTTTTTCTATCTGGTATGCACTTTTATATTTTAATAACAGTTCATTATATGTATATATCATAGTAAACTCCTCCATATATATTTTAAACTAAATACCACCATAAGTCAACTGTTTTGGTGGTATTTAGTTTAATTTTTTTGTTGATTTTTTTCTATTTTTATGATAATGTTGTTATAAATTTAAAAATAAAGGGTGATAATGTTGAAAAAATTTTTATTATTTATTTTATTATTTTTGATTTTTGTTTTATGCCTTTTGGTACTTATAAAATCAGATTTTTTTAATAGTACAAACGTTATTCAAGATTCTTCGGTTGAAAGTGAAACTGTAGAAGAAAAGATTGAGCCTATCAATTTTACTATGACTGCAATTGGAGACACTTTATGTCATAATACTCAATATTGGGATGCTTATAATAGTAGCACTAAACAATATGATTTTTCTTATGTTTATGATGATATTAAAGATTATACAAGTAGTGCAGACATTACTATAGGAAGTTTGGAAACGACTTTTGCAGGTGAAGATAGGGGTTATAGCAATTATCCGGTTTTCAATTCTCCTGATAGTTTGGCTACTGGTTTAAAAGATATTGGCGTTGATGTTATTTCTTTGGCTGGTAACCATGCTTTAGATTATGGTTATTCTGGTATTTGTAGAACTATTGATGTTTTAGATAATGTTGGAATTTCTCATTTGGGTACTTATAAGTCTGCTGAAGACCAGAATAAAATTTTAATTAAGGATGTTAAGGGTGTGAAAATTGCTTTTATCAATTATACCTACGGAACTAACGGGATTCCTGTTCCTTCTGATAAACCGTATTGTTTGAATTTGATTGATAAAGATTTGATTTCTAAACAAATTAAGCAGGCTAAGGAACAAAATGTTGATATGATTGTTGCTTGTATGCATTGGGGTACTGAGTATAAGACTTCTGCTAATGATGAGCAAAAAGAACTTGCGGATTTTTTGTTTAAGAGTGGTGTTGATATTATCCTTGGTAATCATCCTCATGTTCTTGAGCCTATGGAAAAGAAAACTATTACTTTAGATGATGGTTCTACTAAAGATGTTTTTGTTGCGTATGCTTTGGGTAATTTTACTGCAGACCAAAGGGCTGAGATTACTAGGGATTCTGCTATTTTGAATTTGGATATTACTAAGGATTCTGATGGCAAAATTTTGATTAATAAGGTTTCTTATGTTCCTATTTATATGTATAAGAATTCTGCCTCTAAGGTTCATAAGTTTAAAATTTTGGATATTGAGAAGTCTATTGCTAATTATGATAGTGGTGATACTTCTATTGGTTCTTCTGTTTATTCTAATTTGAAGGTTCAGTTGCAAAAAATTAGGGATATTTTGGGTGATGAAATTAATTAATTTTTATAAAATGTATTGAAAAAAGAGATTTTAGTTATAATTTAAACTTGAATCTCTTTTTTGTTTTTTAGTCTAACATATCTTTTCTTTTTAGCCACCATGTTACGATTAGTGTTAATGCTACTGAGATTAGTATCATTATTGGGAATCCAAATTTGCTGTTTTGGAATGGTATGTTTACGTTCATTCCCCAGAAACTTGATACCATTGTTGGTACTGCAAGTACTATTGTTATTGATGTTAGAAATTTCATTACTCCATTTAGGTTGTTTGATATTATTGATGCATATGCGTCCATTGTTCCTGTTAGGATGTCGCTGTATATTTTGGCCATTTCTATTGCTTGCTTGTTTTCTGTGATTGCGTCTTCTAGTATGTCTTCGTCTTCTTCATATAGTTTTATTATTTTGCCTCTTAGTGTTTTTTCCATGACTAGTTCGTTTGATTTTAGTGATGTTGTGAAGTATACTAAACTTTTTTCTAAACTTAGTAATTTTAGTAGTTCTTTGTTTTTCATTGATTTTTTTAATATGTATTCTGCTATTTCTGTTTCTTTGTTTATTTGTTTTAGGTATGTTAGGTAGTATGATGAGTTTAGGTATAGCATTTGGAATATTAGTTTTGATTTTTTGTATGTTTGGAAGTTTTTTATTTTCATTTTTTCGAAGTCTTCTATTACTTTGTTTTTTCGTAATGATACTGTTATGAAGTAGTCGTCTCTTACTACTATCATTCCTAATGGCATTGTTGTGTATACGTCGTTTTCTTCGTTTTTTTCTATTATTGGTACGTCTACTACAAATAGTATTGTTCCGTCGTCTTCTTCGTTGTCTATTCTGGCTTTTTCTTCGAAGTCTAGTGCGTCTCTTATGAAGTCTTCTTGTATTTCTACGCTTTCACATACTTTTTTTATTTCGTTTTCCGATGGGTTTACTAAATTTATCCAACTTCCTTTTTTGATTTCTTTTATTTCTTCTATTTTGTTTGTTTCTATGTTTGTGCTGTATATTTTTAGCATTTTTCCCACCTCTTTCTTTATTTTACATATACTATTTTATCTTTTTATTTTGAAATTGTCAATGTATTTTTAAAAAAATGTTTACATAATTTTATCTGTTTGCTAATAAGTTTATCATATCTATAATTAGTTTTTTTCTGTTGTCTGCTTCCATATCTTTCTGCCTCTATAAAACTTCTATTTTATTATCTATTTTTTATGTTCTTGTTCAACATATAATATTGTTACTTTTTGTTGTTTTTTCACACAATATTGTGAAAAAAGTATTTACTTTTTTATTTTTTAATGTTATAGTTTAATTGCTAGTTTAAAGCAAATTTTTTAGTGTTTTATACACACAAAGGAGGAAAAAATGTCTCGTACATTGAAAATTTTATTTATTTTATTATTTTGTACTGTTGCATTACTTGTATATCCTACACTAGTTAATGCTTCAGATACACTAATTGCTACTTCTACTCTTAATGGAATTTCAGTTTCTTTTGAGTATAAGTTAAATGATGCTGGACAGGTTACAGATTTGGTTTGTACTAATGCTTCTGCTTTGTCTGGTAGTGTTACTGTACCTGGTACATTGGAGGGAAAAACGGTTGTATCTTTAGGTGATAATGCTTTTAAAGGTGCTTCTAATATTACAAGTGTTGTAATTCCTGAATCTATTAAAGAGATTAACCACAGTGCTTTTGAAAACTGTACAAAACTTACTAATGTTGATTTAGGCAGTATTACAAGTATTTCTTTTGATGTTTTTAAAGGTTGTTCTAGTTTAACTGAGTTGACTATTCCTAAAACTTTAAAAAACGGTGCAGTGACGCCATGTTTGAATAACTCAAGTATTACCAAGATTACTTTTGAGGATGGTTTAACTGTTATTCCTAGTTATCTTTGTGCAAATACTGGTATTACTGAAATTAATATCCCAAGTTCTGTTCAAGAAATTGGACATGATGCATTTTCAAACTGTACTAAATTGAATAAAGTTAATTTAGGTAGTATTACAAGTATTTCTTTTGATGTTTTTAAAGGTTGTTCTAGTTTAACTGAGTTGACTATTCCTAAAACTTTAAAAAACGGTGCAGTGACGCCATGTTTGAATAACTCAAGTATTACCAAGATTACTTTTGAGGATGGTTTAACTGTTATTCCTGATTATCTTTGTGCAAATACTGGTGTAACTGAAATTAATATTCCAAGTTCTGTTCAAGAAATCGGACATGATGCATTTTCAAACTGTCCAAATTTGAAAAAAATAACAATACTTGATAATGTTAAAAAGATTGGATTTTATACTATATCAGATACAGAATCTATATTTAAAAATCACAATACAGACTTAACAATATATTGTTATCAAAATTCCTTGGCTGCAGCATATGCTATAAAATACAATATAAAATTTGAATACTTACCTCAAGACAGTTCAAATCCATCAACTGACAATGATAGCAATCAAAATGGAGGTAACTCTAATTCAGGAGATACAACAAATAAAGATAACCCAAATCCAAAAGCAGATCCTGAAGAAGATTCAACAACTGCACCTGGCAAATTGCCATATACTGGTTCAAGTATAGGAATTATTGTTGCAATATTCTTCATATTAGGTGGCGGAATATTTGCATATAAAAAATATAATAATTTAAAAGGAATTTAAAATTTAAGGATGTAACTTGATGTTGCATCCTTTATTTAAAGGAGAATAACAATGAGAAATTTAAAAGCAAATACTTCAAGGCATATTATTATTTGTGTAATATTATTTTTGATATTATTAATATTTTTAATTTTTTTTACATTATTTTCTACCAAAACGCCTATTAGTCAAAATACAGAAAATCAAATTGTAAATAATGAATTAGAATTAAATAATCAAAATACATTAGAAAATGATACTGAAGCAATTATAAATTCAACAGATTATCCTCATGGTGAAATTCTTACTACAAGTGATGGCGAAGAGTATTCTATTATTGCTAATTTAAATATCCCAAGTTTAGGAATTGAGTATCCTATACTTTCTAATTATTCTGATTCGTTATTAAAAATTGGTCTAACAAAATATTGGGGTTCTAACCCAAATCAAGTTGGCAATCTGGTTATTTTAGGTCATAACTATAAGTCTACTAAATTTTTTAGCAAATTGCCTAATATAAAGATTGGTGATATTGTTCAACTTACAGATTTATATAATAAAACTTTGAATTATTCTGTTTATGCTACAGATATTGTTAGTCCTGATGATAATTCTTGTACTAGTCAGAAAACGAATGGTAATATTGATTTAACTTTAATTACTTGCTATTATGATAATGCAAATTCTAAGGCTACTAGACGTTTTGTTGTTAAAGCACGTGCTTTGAATTAATGAATACAAAAATGTCTTTTTTACATTGTGGTTCATAAGACATTTTTGTTAAAATCTCTTGACATCTGCATTTATAAACGCTATAATAAGAAGGTAATTTAGGTCTTGCATCATTAGCTCAGTTGGTAGAGCAGCAGACTCTTAATCTGAAGGTCCTCGGTTCGAAACCGAGATGATGCACCAAAAAAAACAACTTACTAACAAGAATGTTGGTAGGTTGTTTTTTTTATTTATAAAAATACTTGACATTTTCAACATGTGTTTTATATTGTTGGTAGTTATAAAGAAAAGTGGAGATTTTTCACCACTTTTCTAATTCTTTTTTGTACCTTTTAATATAATTCTTTGCATTGCACTATAAGTATCTTTTGAAAGTAAATCCTTAGAAACCACTTGACCATTAAGACTCTTGATTATATAAGTTTCCGTAACGCAACCATTTGCTCCCTTCTGTTTTATCTCCTCTGTTCCCTCTGCTATTGTATTATCTTCAATATATTTTTCTGTAACCGGAATTGTTGAAATGGTTTTTGTTTCAAAAGTTATGTTGTATTCTGGATTTTCTTTTATTCCATAAATTGATATTGTTGCAACTCCGTTTGATGCAGTTGCCTTTATTTTTATTGCGTATTTTCTTGTATTTTTAAATTTGAAATCTGTTACACCATATGCTACTGTAGCATCTCTGCCCTCTGGCACATATGAAGTTATAAATTGATGGTTTCTTCTTTCTACTGTTTGCATATTTGCTTTTAAAACTGCATTGTATAATGTTGAAGAAATTTGGCAAATTCCTCCACCTATTCCATCTACAACTGCCCCATTTTCATATACTTTTGCAGTTTTGTACCCTGCTTTAGTTGTTCTTGCTCCTAAAGTTTTATTATATGAAAATGTTTCACCTGGCAACACTATTTTTTCATCTATTTTTTTACATGCTATTTCTAGGTTTGTTGACCTGTCTTTATCTCCACCATCATATCTTGTTGAATATGCACTTATTTTTTCTGGAAATGCTTCTGAGCCTAAGTTTGATAGTGTTACCTGTGGTTTTGTTATTTGTAATGGTATTTCATATTGTTCTTTATTTTCTTCTAGTATTTTTTTTGCATTTTCTATATTGAAATCTATTCCTATTACTTCTGGATGAACTTCTACTGGGTCTTTTGTTATATATGCGTCTTGAACTTTTTTATAAATGTCTTGATGGATTTTGTCTATGTCTACTTTGCTTGGCCATGCTTTTTCTGCTGGTATTTCTATTGTTTCTTGATTTGTATTTATATTTTTTTGTTGTTCTTTTATTTCTGTTAGAAGTTTGTCTGTTAATATTTTTAGTCCTTCTTTTCCTGGTGTTATTATTAATTTGTCATTTTCTATATAGTAGTCTGGCTCTTCTATTGTTTCTGGTAAATTTGTTTGTATGTCTTCTATTGCTTGTTTTGTTTGTTCCTCATTAATTGTTGTTTCTACTTTTATGTTTTTCTTTCCTATTAATGCAAAAAATATGCCATAATTATTTGTTATTATATTTCCGCTTTTTCCAACTAAAATTGCTTCGTTTGTTGCTTTTTCTATATTGTAGTTTGTTTCTAATGTTTCTGGAGCTATGGTTGTTTCAAAGTCTTCGTATTTTAGTGTTATATCTTTTTTCTTTTTTTCGCTATATATGCTTTCTAATTTTTCTTTTGCTTGTTCTCTTGTTAATCCAGATACGTCTATTCCTTCTATTTTTACACCTTTTGTTATGTTTGCATTGTTTATGTTTGTTATTGCAAATATTACTGAAAATATTGCTATTATTATTGCAAATACTATGCTTATTAATTTTATGGTTTTTTTATTTTTATTTCTTTTCTTTATTATTTCTGGGTTTTTTAGTTTTTCTTGTTTTTGAATTTTTTTGTTTTTTTGTTTTTGTCTTTGTTGTTTGATTTTTTCTTGTTTTTTATTGTTTTCTTGTTTCTTTTTTTCTTGTTTTTTTAAATTTGCTATTTCTGTCTTTAATCTTATTTTTTCTTGTTCTTCTTTGTTCTTTCTATTTATTTCTTGTAAATTTATTATTTTTTCTATGTTTTTGTTTTCTTGCTTTTCCATTTTTATTTTGCTTCTTTTTTGCTTTCTTGTTTCTTCTAATTCCTCTTCTAGTGGTTCATATCTTGCGTTTTTTTCTAAATCTTCCCATTTTAATTTACTTTTTTCCATGTATTTTTTCCTTTCTCAATACATAAATTCAGTTTAATTTTTTTCTGCTGTACACCTACATAATATCATATTCTGCTTTCTTTTACAATATTTCTTTTAAATTTAAAATATCATTTAAGTAACAAAAAATTGCAAATTTTCTAAAAATTTTACAAAAAACACTTGAACATTATCGAATTTAATATTATAATACTTGTAGCAAAAGATAAATAAGGAGAGATATTCGATGGAGTTAGTAAAAAATATTTTTTTTAATACAGATAAATTAGTAGAAAATAGTAATGTAAAAATATCATATACAGGAAAATTTTTTCAAGAAAATGCTGAAGAAGTCTATATTCATTATGGATTTGGCATTAATTGGGACAATTTAAACGAAGTAAAAATGGAAAAAACAGAATTAGGTTTCCAAGCTGAAATATTCTTAGGTGAAGGTGATTCTTTTAATTTTTGCTTTAGAAATGGTAATGATGAATGGGATAATAATGATGGTCAAAATTATACTTTCAATTTGGAGAAAAAACAAGCCGAATTAATAGTTTTGGAGGACGAGCCTGTTTCTTTGGGTAGTGCTAGAAAACTTAGAAAGTCTTATTTATGGAGCAAAAAAATTCGCTTGGCAGTGTATAAAATTATTACTTATTTTCCAAAAATATTATCTGGTAATTATAAAAGGAAAGTTCATGAAGCATAAATAAAAAATCTGAAAAGCTTTGTTTTTCAGATTTTTTTGTTTTATATATTCCACCCTCCGTTTATTGATATTACTTGTCCTGTGGTGTATTCATCTTTAATTAACCATTCTACGCATCTTTCTATATCGATTGCTTTCCCTATTTTTTCTAACGGGATTTCTTCTTCTATGTTTTGTTTTTCTTCTTCGCTTAAATGTGCATTCATTTCTGTGTTTATTATTCCTGGTGCAATTGAGTTAACCCTTATGTTTGATGGTCCTAATTCTTTTGCTAGTGCTTTTGTTAGTGCGTCAACTCCTGCTTTGCTTACACTATAGTGTACTTCACATGATGCTCCTGTTATTCCCCATATTGATGATATGTTTATTATGCATCCTTTTTTGTTGTGTATCATGTTGTGGCATGCTTCTTGTGACATGTAAAATACTGAGTTTAGGTTTGTATTTATCATGTTATTCCAGTCTTCGTCTGTTATTTGTGTAAATTCTTTTATTTGTGATATTCCTGCATTGTTTATTAACACGTCTATTTTTCCGTATTTTTGTATTGTGTATTTTACTAGGTTTGCGACTTCTTCTCTTTTTGAGACGTCTGCTTTATATATGTCTATTTTGATGTTTTGTTTTTCTAGTTCTTGTTGTAGTTCTTTTATTTCTTTTTCTGATTTGTTGTAGTTTGCTATTATTGTGTTTCCTTTTTTCGCTAGTTCTTTTGATATTTCTTTGCCTATTCCTTTGGATGCTCCTGTTACTATTATTACTTTATTCATTTAGTGCCTCCCTTTTATATTAGAGTTACTTGGAACAAATTTGAAATTTTGTCCGTGTGCGAAAATTTATAAAATAAAAAAGCCAATAATTAAGATTAAATCAAAACTACTGACCTTTCATATGGAGCCACTTCTCAGATTCGAACTGAGGACCCCCGCATTACAAGTGCGGTGCTCTGGCCAACTGAGCTAAAGTGGCATTCTTGGTGACCCCTACGGGAATCGAACCCATGTCTCCGCCGTGAAAGGGCGATGTCTTAACCGCTTGACCAAGGGGCCATATATACAAAGAACTAAATAATTATTCATTATTTAGTTCTTTTGGTGAGCTATCCGCGACTCGAACGCGGGACAACTTGATTAAAAGTCAAGTGCTCTACCACCTGAGCTAATAGCCCGTCACCATTTTTTTGTTACGTATCCGTAACGCTTTTATATATTACTATATTTTTTTTCAAATGTCAATACATTTGTCAAATTTTTTTTAATTTTTTTTTAATTTTTTAAATTTTTCGTGTTTTTTTGACAAATGTATTGATTTTTTTAACCCATTTGTTACTTTTGACTTTTTGCTTTTTGGCTTATTTTTTATGCGTTTAATTTTGCTATTACTTCTTCAACATCTATTCCATGTACATCACATGCTTCCTCTAGTGTTTCCATTTGTGAAGCAGGACATCCTAAACAGTGCATTCCTATTTCTAATAATATTTCTGCTTTTTCTGGTGCTTTTTCTAAAATTTCACCTATTGTTGTATCTTTACTAAATTTCATGGTTACTATCTTTCCTTTCCATTAAGGTCCTAATTTAAATTAAATTTGTTTTTCCTTAATTTTTTATTTTACAAAAAGACGCATTTGTAGGCGTTTTTTGTCATTGTATTAAAATTTTATCATATTTTTTTAAAAAAGTATAGACAAATTAAAAAAAATGTTGTATATTTTTGTATTGGTAAGGCGGTGATATTATTTCTCGTTTATTAAATTTATTTTTTATCATATTTATTATTAATCTTTTTGTTACTTTATATTCAATTTATTCATTTTTCGAATTAAAAATTTTTCATACTCGTCAAGGTTCAAAATTAAAAATTAAGAAGGAGGAATTATAATTTTAAAGCGTAAATTTATTTTTTGCATTTTTTTTGTTTTTATTTCTTGTATAATAGCGTTTGTTCATTTTTATCCTATTTTTATTTCTGAAGAAATTATTATTACTTATGGAATATATCCTTTTGATATCTGCTCAAAAAATCCTGTTCTTTGGAAATATATTAAATTAATTTTTATTTTCACTTATATTTTTTCTAATTTTATTTTTTCTAATTGCATTTTTAATCAATTTTTAATTAAATTTTTAATTAAATTTTTAAATAAAAAATTTGACAAATCAATTAATAAAAAAATTTCTGAAAAAAACGAATTTGAAAATACATCAAAATTAAATTTATTAATTGGGAAAAATGGTGAGCAAAAAGTTTACATTCCTGAAAAAGGTTTGTATCAAAATTTTTTAATTACTGGTACTATTGGATCTGGTAAAACATCTTCGGCAATGTATCCTTTTACCGAACAATTGATTAAATATAATAGTGAAAATCCTACGGATAAAATAGGAATGTTAATTCTAGATGTTAAAGGAAATTATTATAATCAAGTAAAAAATTATGTCAATTTTTATAATTTGCAAGATGATTTAATTGTTATCGGCTTGAATTCCGGCGTTTATTATAATCCTTTACACAAGCCCAATTTGAAACCTCTTATTTTGGCAAATAGATTAAAAACTATTTTGACTTTGTTTTCTGAAAATAATTCAGAATCTTATTGGCTTGATAAGGCAGAGCAGATTTTAGCAGAAGCAATTAAGTTGTGCAGATTGTATAATAATAATTACGTTACTTTTTCTGAATTGCATAAGTTGATTACTGTTCCTGGCTATTATAAAGAAAAGATTCGTATTTTAAAGGATTTATTTATTTCTTCTAAATTAAATAATAAACAAGTTTATGAACTTAACGAGTGTTTGAATTTTTTTCAAAAGGAATTTGAAGGTTTGGATTCTAGAACAAAGGGTATTTTGATTTCGGAAATTACTCGTATTACTAATACTTTTATTTCTGATTATGATGTTTTTTCTACATTTTCTCCTGAAAAAAATAAATTGAATTTTTTGGGTTTTCATGATGTAGTTGCGTCTGGGAAAATTGTTGTTTTGAATATGAATATTTCTGAATATAGCCTTTTGGCTAAAATTATTGCTACTTATTTGAAGTTGGATTTTCAGACTGAAATTTTGTCTTCTTTGTCTAGTGGCATTGTTAGAAAAACTGCTTTTATTTGCGATGAGTATGATAAATATTGTACAAAAACGGATAGCGATTTTTTTTCGTTAAGTAGAGAGTCTAAGTGTATTAATATTGTTAGTACTCAGAGCTATTCTTCTTTGAAAAATACGCTGAAGGATGAGGCGTCTGTTAAGGTTGTTACTCAAAATCTTATTAATAAGATTTGGTTTAGGACTGATGATTTGTTTACTATTGAGGAGGCTCAAAAACAGTTAGGGAAAGAGGATAAGAAAAAGATTTCTAAAACTTTTTCTGAGAGTGCTAAGGAGACTAATTTTAATTATTTTACTAATAGTTTGAATTCTTTGAATTCTAATATTTCTGAGTCTGTTAATTCTTATTTTCAGAGTGATTATATTTATGATACTAATTTTTTTACTAGAGATCTTGTGACTTTTACCGCTCTTACTTTTTTGTCTGATGGAATTAAGATTTTTAATCCTCAAAAATTGGATATGATTCCTTATTTTAAAAAATAATTTTTTTATTTAATTTATTTTTTTTTAATTTATTTTATTTTTTATTTTTATTTATTTTTTTATTTTTATTTATTTTTTATATTTATTTTTTTGAAAGGAGTTTATTATGGTTAAGTTTAAAAAAATTTTATTTTATTTTAATTTTACTATTTTATTTTCTATTATTTTATTTTTTATTTTTGGAAATTCTTGTTTTGCTTTAGGTGAACCGAAATTAATTTCTAAAATTAATTCTGCTTTTGAAAATATAGAAAGTTGGCTTTTAAAATTATCTACACCTGCTGCGGCTGTTGCTGTTGGTACTGGTGTTTTTATGAAAAAATTTAGTTTTGGTGATGAGGAAAGAATTAGAATGGGAAAAAAGATTATTAAGGGTTCTTTGTTTTCTTATGCTTTTATTCTTGCAATTGATTTAATTTTATCAGCCATAAAATCTTTGATTAGTTAATTTATATTAAATTAAATTAATTTATTTTATTTTAATTTATTTAATTTATTTAATTTATTTTATTTATTTTATTTATTTTTTTTATTTATTTTTTTATTTATTTTATTTATTTTATTTTTATTTTTATTTATTTTATTTTTATTTTATTTATTAAATTTTAAATTATTTTTTAGGAGGAATTTTGGAACAGTCAAATATAACACAAATTATAATAGATACAATAAATACAATTTTAGGAAATTTATTTAGTTCAATAGATAATAATTTATATAATTTATTAGATGATATTACTTTTATAAACTCAAATATTTTACAAGATAAAAATTTTGAAAATATTTTTGGCACATCCACCTCTAATGGAATTTTATTGATAGCAAATTCCTTGCTTCTGGGGACTATTCTATATTTTGCAATAAAATACTTATTATCACATTTTACCTATTCTAAAGTAGAAAGTCCCCATAGTTTTTTAATTAAATTAGTTATTTGTGGAATTTGTATGAATTGTTCTTATTTTTTATTGTCACAATTTTTAGATATTTTTTCTAATATTTCTTTGGCAATTCGAAATTTGGGCGAAAATTTATTTAATAAAAATATTTGTTTTTCTGAATTAATTTTAGATATTAATACAAATATTTCTATTGATACATCTTCTATTGATGTATTTTCATTAGATGGATTAATTAAAGGATTTATTTCTGCTTCTTTATTAAACTTAGTTTTTTCTTATTCTTTAAGATATGTTTTAATTAAAGTTTTTGTTTTAATTGCTCCTTTTGCGATTTTATCAAATTCTTTGGATTCTACTTCTTGGTTTTTTAAAGCGTGGTTTAGAAATTTATTTTCTTTATTATTTATACAAATTATTGTGTCAATTATTTTATTAATTTTATTTTCTATTGATTATTCTTCGTCTAATTTATTTTCTAAATTTATTTATATTGGTGGCTTGTATGCCTTAATAAAAGCTAATTCTTTTGTGAGAGAATTTTTGGGTGGAGTTTCCACAGATTTTTCACAAAATGTGGGTAACTTTTCTAAATTTTTAAAATAAATTTTTATTAATTATTTTTTTGAATTTTTATTTCGTTTTTAATTATTTTTTTGTTTTTAATTTAATTTATTTTATTTTTATTTATTTAATTAATTTTTATTTTAATTTAATTTATTTTTTTATTTTTATTTATTTATTTTTATTTATTTATTTTTTATTTATTTTTATTTAATTTATTTTAATTTAATTATTTTTTATTTATTATTTTTTATTTATTATTTTTTATTTTTTATAAGGAGGTTTTATGAAATTTATTTTTCCACAAAATTATAATTTTAAAAATAAATTATTTGGAGTAATAGAATATAGCACAATTTTTTTAAATTTAATATGGGATTTAATAATATTTGTTTTTGTCAATTTATTTCATAATCTTAATATAAAAATATTTTTATTTTTCATATTTTGTTTTCCATTATTATTATTTAGTTTTTCTGGTTTTAATGGAGAAAGCATTATCTATGTCTTAAAATACATATCAAATTTTATAATAAAACAAAAAATATATTTATTTAGAAAATCTCCTTGAATTTTTTGTCCAAAAAAGTTATAATCTATTATGCAAATTAGAAATTTGCAAATCATTTATTTTAATGGGGGATAAAAATGAAACTAGAACAAAACGATAAACAATTATTATTTTCTGAAACACAAGTTCCAGACATATTTTTTACTGATTACTTACCAGAATTACCTGGTGATTATTTAAAAATTTATTTATATTTAGTTTTTCTATCTAAATACAAAAAAGACGTTAAAATAAATGATTTATCAAAAAAATTGTCTTTACCTGTAAAGGCTATTAGTGATGGTTTAAAATTTTTGGAAGATAAAAAATTAATTTTAAAGAAAACTACAGGATTTATAGTTGTTGACCTTCAAGAAGTTGCGTTAAATAATTTATATAAACCAAATCTTTCTCAGTCTAAAGAAACTATAGAAAATGTTGCGAAAAATCAATCCAGAGCGAAAGCGATTGAACATATTAATAACACATATTTTCAAGGAATTATGGGACCCTCTTGGTACAACGATATTGATTTATGGTTTAGAAAATATAATTTTGATGAACAAGTTATGATATCTTTATTTAATTATTGTTATAACCGTTCTGCATTAGGAAAAAATTATGTACAAACGGTTGCAGAAGCCTGGGCTTCTAATAAAATTCATACTTGGAATGATTTAGATGCTTATGATCAAAAACAAGAAAAAATGAAAAGTATTAAAAAGACTATTGCAAAAAAACTTGGAAAACATGGTGGCCTAACGCAATATGAAGAGGCTTATATTGAAAATTGGATTTTAGATTTTGGATATGATATGAATGTTATAGAAATTGCTTTAAAAAGAACTACCTATAAACAGAATCCAACTTTTGAGTATATAAATAGTATTATAACAGATTGGCATGAGAGAAATTTAAAAACTCCTGATCAAGTTGAGGCATTTTTGGAGCAACGTAAAAAACAAACCAAAGATATCAAGGAAATGAAATCTAAGGTTTCAAAGGCTAATTATGAACAAAGGCAATATGATAACTTGGACTTTTTATATGCAAATAATGATAATGTATAATTATAATATTAATTAATTTATTCGTGCCTTTTTATACTATTAAGGCCAGAAAGGAATAAAATATTTATGGCAAATGAGACTTTAAATTCTTTACTAAAAGAATATGAACAAAAAAAATTAAATGCAGAATTAGATTTAGATAGAAGAAAAGAAAATTTGTATAAATTAATTCCACGTTTGGAAGAAATTGATTCTGAACTAAGCACTTTAGGAATTAGTACTGCAAAAAATATTTTAAATAATATCTCTAAACCTGATAGTGTTGATAATTTAAAATTAAAAATTTCAAATTTAAAAAAGGAAAAAGAGGCTATTTTAATACAAAATGGTTATAGTCTTGATTATTTGAAACCTTTTTACGATTGCAAAATTTGTAATGATACTGGTTTTATTTTGGATAAAAATTATAAAACTACAATGTGTAATTGCTTAAAACAAAAATTATTAAATGTTGCTTTTAATAAATCTAATATTTCTAATATTGATAAAGAGAATTTTAATAAATTTAATGAATTGATTTTTTCTGATGAAGTTGATTTAGCAAAGTATAGATTTAATATTTCTCCTCGAAGAAATATTTTAAATATCAAAAATAAGTCTATTGAATTTGTTAATAATTTTGATAATCCTGATTGTAAAAATTTACTTTTTGTTGGATCTACTGGTTTACGGTAAGAGTTTTATGTCAAATTGTATTGCTGCAGAATTATTAAAAAAAGGCAAAACTGTTATTTATCAAACAGCGCCTGTATTACTTGAAAGCGTAATAGATTTTAAGATGAATAGACAAAAAAATTTGGATAGCAATTTCTACCAGTCAATTCTTGATTGCGATTTATTGATTATTGATGATTTGGGAACAGAGAGTTTAAATAGTATGAAACTTAGTGAGTTATTTACTATTTTGAATACTAGAATTTTGAATTTGAATAACAAAATTACTAAGACGATTATTTCTACAAATCTTAATATTAATGATATTTTTAAGAATTATGAGGAACGTATTGGTTCAAGAATTGCAGGATATTATGATATTTATTATTTCTTCGGAGAAGATTTGAGATTTAAAAAATAGGGATTTGGGGACGGGTCTTCAATCCCTATTTTTTTATTACAAAATATTGATTCAAAGATATGTATCTTTAATTTTAAAAAAAATAGGGATTGAAGACCCGTCCCCAAATCCCTATTTTTTATTCTACATCATTTATTTCTGGAGTTAAAGTTTCAATACTTACAACCTTACCACCATCATTAGTTCTCATCAAAGTAACACCTTGAGTAGATCTACCAAGAACACTAATATCTTTAACATTAAGTCTGATAATTGTACCAGTATCAGTAATTAACATTACATCATCCTCTTCAGTAGCAATTCTAGCACCTACTAGTTTTCCTGTTTTTGGTGTAATTTTATATGTAATAACACCTTTTCCACCTCTTATTTGAACTCTGTATTCGTCTAATTCTGTTCTTTTACCAAATCCATTTTCAGTTATAGCAAGAAGTGTTGCACCTTTTCCGCCGGCAATTACAGATTCCATTCCAATTACTTCGTCACCATCTTCTAATCTTATACCAATTACGCCTTGTGATACTCTACCAATTGGACGTACTTCTTTTTCGTCAAATGTTATACACATACCTTCATGTGTTACAAGTACAACATTGTCCTCACCGTCTGTAAGTCTTACGGTAATAAGTTCGTCGTCTTCTTTAAGTGTTATACCTTGTAATCCTGTTCTTCTTGCAGAATTATATTCTGTAAGTGCAGTTTTCTTGATTAATCCATTTTTTGTTGCCATTAATAAGTATTTACCTTCGGCAAAGTTTTGAATTGGGATAACTGCAGATATTTTTTCTCCTGCATCTAGATTTAATAAATTAACAATTGCAGTTCCTCTAGCAGTTCTTCCTGCTTCTGGAATTTCGAATCCTCTTAATTTATATAATTTACCTTTATTTGAGAAGAATAGGATTGTATCATGAGTTGAAGCAGTAAATATTTGTTTTACAAAGTCTTCTTCTCTTGTTGCTATTCCTGTTATTCCTTTTCCGCCTCTTCTTTGGCTTCTATAAATGTCTATTGGCATTCTCTTGATGTATCCAAAGTGTGTTAAGGCTACTACTGTTTGCTCTTCTTTTATTAGGTCTTCTGCATTAAATTCTCCTGCGGCTGGAACTATTTTTGTTAATCTGTCGTCTCCGTATTTGTCTTTTATTTCTAATAGTTCTTCTTTTATGATGTCATATACTAATGTTGCACTTGATAAAATATCTTTTAAATGTGCAATTAATTTCATTAATTCATTATATTCATCTTCGATTTTTTCTCTTTGCAATCCTGATAATGTTTTTAATCTCATGTCTAAGATGGCTTGTGCTTGTACATCTGATAAGCCAAATCTTTCCATTAATCTTTCTTTTGGATTATCGTATGAAGAACGTATAATGTTTATTACTTCATCAATATTGTCTAATGCAATTTTTAATCCCTCTAAAATGTGCGCTCTCGCTAGGGCTTTGTCTAGTTCGAATTTTGTACGTCTTAAAATTACTTCTTTTCTATGTCCAATAAAGCAGTCCAAACATTGTCTTAATGTTAGTATCTTTGGAACTCCATCTACTAGGGCTAACATTATTGCACCAAATGTTTCTTGCATTTGTGTGTGTTTGTATAATTGGTTTAAAATTACTTGTGGACGTGCATCTCTTTTTAGTTCAACTACAACTCTTGTCTTTTCTTTTCTGTCTGATTCGTCTCTTACTTCTGAGATTCCCTCAATCTTTTTCTCTTTTGATAAATCTGCTATTGTTTTAACAAGTTTTGCTTTGTTTACTTGGTATGGCAAAGATGTGATTATGATTTTTTGTCTATTTCCACTCATTTCTTCTATCTCTGCTTCAGCCCTCATAGTGATTTTTCCTCTACCTGTTGTATATGCTTGTTTGATTCCTTCTTTGCCTAAAATTGTTGCTCCTGTTGGGAAGTCTGGGCCTTTTATAATTTCCATTAATTCTTCTATTGTTGTTTCTGGATTATCAATTACTTTTATAATTCCATCTATTACTTCTGATAGGTTGTGTGGTGGTATGTTTGTTGCCATACCTACGGCAATACCTGATGAACCGTTTACTAATAATGCTGGTATTCTTGCAGGTAAAACTGTTGGTTCTTGTAATCTGTCGTCATAGTTTGGCATGAAGTCTACTGTGTTTTTTTCGATGTCTGTTAGCATAAGCTCAGAAATTTTTGACATTCTAGCTTCTGTGTACCTCATGGCCGCAGGGCTGTCGCCGTCTACTGAACCGAAGTTTCCGTGTCCATCTACTAATGGATATCTCATTGTGAAGTCTTGTGCAAGTCTTACCATTGCGTCATATACTGAACTGTCTCCATGTGGATGGTAACGTCCTAAAACTGATCCTACTGTGTTTGCACATTTACGGTAGGCTTTGTCTGATGTGATTCCGTCTTCGTGCATTGCGTATAATATTCTTCTATGTACTGGCTTTAATCCGTCTCTTGCGTCTGGAAGTGCACGTGATACTATAACGCTCATGGCGTAGTCAATGTATGCTGTTCTCATTTCTTTGTCGATGTCTCTTTCGATTATTTTTCCGTCTCTTCTTTGTGGTGTTTCTTCCATTTATTCTCCCTCTTTTCGTTGTTTTTTCTACATTTGTATTATACTAAAATACCCTTGATTTTGCAAGTGATTTTGCTAAAAAAGTTGCTTTTTTACTAGGGATTTCTATTGTTTTTGAATTTTGATTTTTACTTTTTTTTATTGTGATTTTTGGCATTGCATTATGAGGTTTATTCCGTCTTTGAATCCTTGTTTGTACATTTCTTCCATTATTATTGCATTTTTTATGCTTTCTTTTTCTTCTTTGTTTGTTGCTTTTATTTTGTGGATTTTTTTTATTATGATGTTGTCTAGTTTTTCGTATCTTGCTTGAAATAGTTCTTCTATTATGTTTTCTTGTGGTGTGTTTTCCATTGTGTTTTCCTCCTTTGTTTTATTTTTTGCTTTTTTTGCTTTTTTATTCTTTTTTATTTTATTTTTGTTTTTTTGTCAATTTTGATTGTGTGGTAAATATTGTGTTTTTCTTGCTTTTTCTTTAAATTTCTTGTTTTTCTATGTCTTTTACTATAATTTGCATTTTGGAGTTTATATATCCTTGGATGTAAATTCTAGTCGATTTTTAGTTTTTATTTATTAAGTGGTTTAATTTGTGTGCAAAAAAAAAGACCACCGGTTAAGGTGGCGCCACCGCTAGGTGCCAAGTTCTGTTTTACATGGCCTATCCTTTTTTCAAAGGCTAGACCTTTTAATCAGAACTTGGCATTCTAACGTATTGCATTCGTTAGAAGCGCTCTTTTAGAGTTCTTCTAATAAAAGTTTTTTATTTATATGATTAAGTTACGGCTTGAGCGTCCAGTTCTACAAATATAAAAGTGGACGAAAACCGACGTAGCTGACGCCGTCGGAAGTGTAGTAGGTGCTGCGCTCGCTCGTGCAAAAGTAGCTGTTGCGGTAAATGCCTCCCAAAGTGACACAAGGATAGCTGGAATTGCTGCACGTCTCTGTTGTCCATTCACAAACATTACTTGCCATGTCAAAGATATTACATGGATTGTCATTTGTTGTTCCTGTTTGTGATAATGAATTATTTAAACTAGTTTGGTTTGCATAGTTTGTTTTATCTGTGCATTTTTGTATGAATGTTATTGCAGTATCCCATGCATAACTATTCATTAAATCACTTGTAAAAGGTTGTTGCTCGTCATACATATTTCTTGCCTGTGTTGCAGCATCTGGTTGTGTTATATTATTCCATACTGAATCACTGTTAACTTCTGTTAACTTTCCACTTGTTGTATTTTTTCTTGCTTCATATCTACCGATGTAATATCCTCCATTTGCATTTACGCTATTTTTAAAGTTTGTTATATTTTTAGCAATTGATTTTCCTTCAATATTTTTTAATGTTGATGGGTCATTTGTATCTTCTTCAACATAATTTCCAGAATATGCACTTTCTGCTCCTGTTTTTTCATCAAAATCATATCTTCCCAATGTAATTGTTGTTTCTGTTCCATCTGCTTTTGTTATTTTTCCAACTGGTACCCAAACAAATTGGCTTCCTGCTGTTGCTCCTGATGTTGCATCTTCTATTACAATTCCTTTGTCAACTGTTGTTGCATCTCCTATTATTTTAAATCCTGCTGGGATAACTATTTTGTTTTCTTTTGCATCTACTAACTCTATATTTTTTTCGGTACTAAGTACTTTTTCTTTTGATTGTTCTACTGTTTTATTATTATTTTGTTTAGGTAAATAATTATCTATCTCATTTTCGTATTCATCTAATTTTGTGTTTTGGTCTAGTTCCGCATCTGCTGATTTTTGTTTTGCATCTTTTGCTTTTTGAAATATTCCAGTATTTGTCAATGCAGATATTGAAATTCCTGCTAAAATCAAAAGTATAATTATAGTTATCACTAACGCAACTAGTGTAATACCTTTGTTTTTGTTTTTTAACATATTATTTTCCTCCTTGGTTTTTTATTTTATTTTTTCTTATTATTTGTATTTTTTTATTTTTAATTCATCATTTTTATTTTTGTTGTTTTTTATTTTTTTTATTTTTGTTTTTTGTAAATTATTTACTTCAATAAATAATTTTCTATTGAATTCATCTCAACAAAGGTATTAAATTTTCAATGTACTAATTATTTACTTCCGTAAATGTTTTACACAATTATTTTAATATAACTTTTCTTATTTTGCAATACTTTTTTTGATTTTTCTTACACATTTTGTGTATATTTTTTGTATACTGTTAGTATATGTAGATTTTTGTTGTTTTTATACTATAATTGTTTTATGGAGGAAGATTATGGAAGAAGATATTATAATTGGTGATAGAATAAGAAAAATACGTGAAGATTTAAAAATGAGCAGAGAAACTTTTTCTGAAATGATAGATATCTCTGATTTCTTTTTAGGTAAAATTGAAAGAGGCGAACGTTCATTAAGTAATAATACTCTTGTTAAAATTGTAAAATTTACTGGTGTTTCTGCCGATTATATTTTATTTGGAAATGAATCCTCTAATAATACTGTTGCAAAAATTAATAGAATTCTTAATAAATGTCCTGATAATGTTGTTGAGTATATTTATAATTTAATTCATGCTACATATTATTTTATAAAAAATTCAAAATAATTATTTATTTTTTATATAATTTATTTTGGGTTTTTTTATTTTATTATTTATTTTATTATTTATTTTATTTATTTTTTTATTAATTAATTATTTTATTTTAATTTTATTTTTTACTTTAATTAATTCAATTTATTATATAATTTTTATTTAATTAATTTTAATATTTTTTATTTTATTATTTTTTTTTAATTTTTTATTTATAATTTTTTATTATTAATTATTTTTTTATTTTTTTATTTATAATTTTTTATTATTAATTATTTTTTTACTTATGTAATTTTTATATTAATTTTTTTATTTTTTTCTTCTTATTTTTTATATTTTATTTCATATAAAAATTTTATTTGTTGTATTCTCAAAAATACTAATTCCAAAATTGTTTTGAACTTTTTAATTTTTTAACCACTTTTTATAATTTCCATTATTTGTAATTTTATTGCCTTTCTTATTATTTTTCGTTAACTCTTTTAAATTTTTCTTTTTTATGTATACTCTTTTTCTCCAATTTTATTTTTTTAATAAATCTTTTGAATGTCTTAAATACGTAAGCATTTATTCTTTTATAACTTAAAAAAAAATAGCAATTACACAATAATATTTCTATCATTCAATAATTGCTATGTTATTATTTACTTATTGTAACTTTTCTGCCAATTCCATTTGTTCTTTTGTCAAATTGAAATCTTGTCCATTATTTTTTATTAACATATGTAAATTTTCAATTGTTCTTGCTTCATTTATCATTTTTTCTATTGGTGCTAAATAATTCATTTCTGTTTTTATTTTTTTATATTCTTTTTCCATTCCATTAAAATCTTTATTTTCAAAATAATTTTTCCAATTTTCTATATATTTTTCTGTATAGTTCAATGCTTTTATTTGATTATTAAATGTATTTTCTATATTTTTTTCTACATTATTTAAAATTGAATTTTTTCCTTGTTTTATTGTTCTTGCTACTGTTGAATTTATTAATCCATTTGATTGTACTTTATTTATTACACTATCTAATAGACTTGAAACATTATCAATAATCCCTCCATTTTTTATTGCTTCTTGCATTTGTGCTATGTTTTCAAAGTTTCCACTTACAATTCCAATTGCACTTTTTCCTATATTTATTGCGTCATCTATACTTTTCTTTATTCCTTCTTTTAGACCGTATTTTATTAAATTGTCTTTTAAATCTATTATTTGTTCTTCTATATAATCTGGTAATATTGCTCTTATTCCTATATCTATTCCTGTGTTTATTGTTTTTCCTAGTGTTGTTTCTAAAAATTTTTTTTGTTCTTTTTCTATTTCCAAATTATTATTTAATTCTATACTATTATTTAATACATTTTCCATATGCATATACCTCCTGTTTTATTTCTTCAACTTTTCTAATTCTTCTTCTTTTATGCCTGTTGCTTTCATTATGGTATCTTTATCAAATTTCATTCTAAGCATTTTCTTTGCTATTGCTTTTATACCCTCGATTTTTCCCTTTACTTTTCCTTCTTTTATTCCTGTAGAGTATATTTCATTTCTTTCATTCTCTATCATTTCATATAATGCTAACATATTTTCTCCTCCTTTCAATTTAATTTTATATTCTTTCATTTTTTTATTTCCTACAATATTTATCATTGTATTATTTAATATATTTAATAACATTTCTTTTTGCGTTTGTGTATACAATTTGGAATCATATACTTTATTAACAATTTTATCTACATTATTTATAATTTCTATATATTTATTAGATTTTTCTAAAATCATTATTTTTGTTAATATACTATTTTCTTTATATAAATCTTCAATTGTATAATCATTTATATCTACTAAATTATACTCAACTTTTTTGAGACCTCTATACCTTGCCAATTCTGAGTTATAAGATGGATAATTAATTTTTGCATTCCATCTTTGTTTTCCTGTATATAATACAATTGGAATTATTATCGGAAATTCTAATCTATTATTTTCATCCATTCTACTTCTAATAATTTCTAATTCATATTTTAAAATTCTAATTGGCATTTTTTTATCTATTTTTGTTTGATGCTCTACTAATATAAATATTTCTTTATTTTTTAATTTATATATTACATCTGATTCTTGATTTGTATAATCTATGCTTACAAATTTTCTATTATATTTTTCTATTTCTTTTTCTTCTAACTTTTCTTCTAAATTAAATATTTTATTTATAAATATTGTAAATTCTTTTTTATCATCTAATATTTTTCTAAATGTTTTATCATGTATATGATTTATTTTTTTATTATCGTATTTATACTCTGCCACTTCTTCATTTAATGAATATTCTTCTTTAATTATTCTAGAATATTTCAAATATTCTATATAAGAAAATATAACCATTTTATTCCTCCTTTACATTATAGTTTATTCTCTTGTGTTTGTCAATATTTATTCATTAGTTCTTTATATTTCTTTTTTATATATTTTCTTTTGTTTTTATAATTTATTTTGTTTTTTTATTAAATTTCTATGTAATTAAAATCCTTCATTATATTTTTTAAATTATTTTCCGGAATTTTAAAATTATTATTTATTAAACTGTCATATTCTTTTTTATAATTTATTTTTCCAATTACTTTATTTCCTTTAAAAATATTTTTAATTACTTTTTCATCAATAGAATAATTATTATAATTATTTATTATTACTTTAAATTTATTTATTTTATTTTTTTCTATTTTATTTAATGTATTTTTTATATTAATTAAATTTGGATTTATTATTAATATTTTTTTATTTATATTATTTATTATTTTTTTATTTTTTATATTTTCATTATTTAAATTTATTTCTATAAAAATATAATTATAATATTTTTCTAATTTTTTTATTTTTTTAAAATTAATTAATTTATTATTAAATAAATAGTCTGTATTTTTATTTAATTTTATTATTAATTTTTTTATTATATCTAAATTATTTTTTTTATTATAATAATTATTATTTTTTATTTTATATTTATTTTTTAATTTTATTTTTTTATGAATTAATTTATTATTTTTTCCAAATAGAAATAATAAATCATGTTCTTTTTTGTTCATTTCTATTATTAATACTTTTTTATTTTTATTTTCTAAATTCTTTGTAAGCATTGTTATTGTCATACTTTTGCCTACTTGGTTTTCCCCAATAAAAATAATTTTTTTATTTTCTTTATTTTTTACTTCAATATTTTCTTTTTTTTCATTATTATTTTTATTATAATTTTTTAATTCTATTAAATTTAATTTTTCATTATAAAAAATTCTAATAATATTTTTATTTTTTATATCTTTTATTATTTCTAGATTATTTTTTGTATTTTTTTCTTTTTTTATTTTATATAAATTATTTTTATTTTCTTTTTTTATTAAAATAATTATTTTTATTTTTTCATTTTTTTCTATTATTTTTTCAATTAAATTATTTAATTTAATTTCTCCAGGTAATTCATAATTAATAAAAATATAATCTAAATTTATTTCATTTTCTAAAATTTCTAAAATACCTTCTTTATAAAAAATATCTTTACAAATTATTTCTATATTTTTTTCTTTTTTTAATTCTTCATTTAATTCTGGATTATTCATAGCGGTAATTATTTTCATCTTTTATTTTCTCACCTTCTATTATTTCTTTTTCTTTTTCAGATGCTTGTATTTTTGTTAATATATGATCATCTCCAACAAACATTAAACACTCCCCTCTTTTTAGTGACTTTATTTCAATCTTTTCTTTCTCTGAAAGGTTTGCATAATCACTTAAAATTTTAATATTTTCTTCTTCCAATGCAAAAAATGTTTTTATACTAGAATTGCTTAATATGCTTCTTCCGTATGTTCCATTATCTAGACTAAAAATGTCAGAGATGTCCTGAGTAATGGCAACACCACTTCCTCCATATTTCCTTATTGTCTTAAAAATCTTATAAATGAAACTTGCTACATATTTATTTGATGTTACTCCTATTAATCTCCAAATTTCATCTAAGTAAATTGCCTTTTTTTCTTTTCTATCTTTTTTTACTGCATCCCAAAAAATATCAATTAAAATATACATTCCGTATTTTAAATTTTCTTCTCCTAAATCATAAATATCTGCGACGATTAATTCATTGTCCAATTTAATATTTGAATAATTATTAAAAAATTTCATTGACCCTTCAACAAATGGAATTAATTTTATTTTAAATTTTTTTGTTCTTTCATCTTGTCCTAAAATATTAAATAAATCTCCCAATATTGGCATTTGTTTTTCATTTTTAAATTCTCCTTTTTCATTATATAAACTTTTATCATCAAAATTAATATTTTTTAATTTATATACTTTTATTAATTTTTCTTCCAATAAAGCCTTTTCCTCTTCGTCTAATTCTCCAAATATTAAATTAAAAAAACCAATTAATTTACTTATTTTAATTGCTAAATATCCATTTTCTCCGTCTTCTATGCTTTCCTTTCTAATTTCCAAAACATTTATATATGTATTCGAAGTTGGACCTAATTTTATTTCAACTCCCTTTAATTTTTCGCAAATTTTATTATATTATACTGATAGGTAAGATTTTGATATGATCTCCATCTTTTCCCCCAGTCCACACCGTACGTGAGATTTTCACCTCATACGGCGTTCCATCACTTCCAATTAGTTTTATAAGTTATTAAATTGTTATAGGTTTGTTTTCAACTTTAATTCTCAATTCATTTAATTTATTTAATTGTTCTTTACTTAAATTATATATTTCTATATATTTATTAATTAATTTCGAATTAGTTAAATGTATTAGTTTATGAATATTTTTATCAACAATTACTAAATTGTCATATTTATCTGTACCACCTTTACTTAATGGTATTTTGTGATGACAATGTACTTTATCTAATTCAATTATTTTATTTGTAATATAACATTTTCCATATTGTGCTACATATAAAGAAATTCTATTGTCGTGATATTCTATACTTCTATTATAATACTTAGTATTCATAATTTGTACTAATACATTATGTGGTATTGCCATTAAATTATCGTGAATTTTTGCTCGACCACTTTTTGTATAATTACAAATATCTTGACTAAAATTCATTGGACTCCTATGCTTAATAGCACATAACGGAATTAAAGGTATGTCTAAAATTGTATATATTTTTCTATTATCTTTAACACCAGTCATAAATCTTTTAGAATTGTTATTTACATCTTTAAATAAAATTATTTTAAAGTTGTTCTTTAACCTATTTTTAATTCTTTTAGTTATTATATAATTCACATCATCCAAGTTATTGTATACATTAGTTGCTATTTTATAATAGTTATGTATTCCTATTATTGTTAAATTGTATTTCAAAACTGATTCTTTACACTGATTTCTTTGAATATCTTTTATTTTATTATTAAGATTTTTTTTAATCTTTTTAATTGCTTTATCACTAATATTGGTTTTTGCAATCTTACCTGTCCTTGTCTTTCCTTTTTCTACTACTTTTATTTTATAACCTAAGAAGTTTGTAGCATTCTTATTTAGATTTATTACTCCTGATTTTTCTTCATTTATTTGTAACTTTAGTCTTGTTTCAATAAAATCTTTTACAGCGTAAAAGTATCTTTTTGCCTCAGGATAACTTTTGCACATAATTTTAAAATCATCAGCATATCTAACTATATAACCAGGTTTTAGATTTGTATATTTCTTCGCGTATTGAAGAAAACCACCATTTTTATATTTTCTAGGTTTATACGTTTCCCATTGATTAGACACCCACCAATCTAATTCATTTAGAACTATATTTGAGAGTAGTGGAGAAATTATTCCACCTTGTGGTGTTCCTTTCGTAGGTATTCCTTCTCCTAAAATTTCAGATTTTAAAATTTTCTTAATAATACATATAAGCCTTTTATCTCTTATACCTATATTCCACATTTGCTTTATTAATTTTGAATGATTAACATTATCAAAAAAACTTTTAATATCTATATCTACGCAATAGTTATACGCACTTAAATTAATAAGACTAACAATACGACTTACCGCATGATGACAATTTCTATTAGGTCTAAAACCATAACTATGTTTATGAAACTTTGCTTCACAAATAGGTTCTAGTACTTGTAATATACATTGTTGAAATAACCTGTCCCAAATTGTTGGTATTCCAAGTGGTCTTTCTTTACCATTTTCTTTTGGTATCATTACTCTTCTTACCGAATTGGGTTGATAATTATTAAACATTTTTCTTATTTTATCTATTACTATATCTATAGATAAATTATTAATATCGTTTATTGTTAGATTATCAGTACCTACTGTTTTACTTCCTTTATTTGCTTTTATATTTCTAAAAGCAAGTCTTATATTTTGCCCTGATGTGATTATTTCTATTAACTTATAAAAATTATTACCTTTTTGACTTAATGAATATAATTTATCATACTCATCTTGTATATCATAGTATTCATTAAATCGTAGTTTGTTCACTTTCATTGTGGTCTATAACCCACCTTTCTTTATAATATGTGAATTATATCTTTTTGTCTTACTCGAATCCACAATTTAATTGTAATAAACTAATCTTCAAATGACTTGTGGCTATCCCTCAATCCCTTATTATCAGAATTTCATAGGTACTTTGCCACTACTTTCATTAATATAAATTCAAGTTATATATTAACTAATCTCATTAATACTTTACCTTGAAACCGTTTCATAGGTTGTAAGACCTCCACGTTATTAACTTCCCAAGTTCCAAAATTACTATCTTTACATATACCCTTAGACCATTCCTATGAGCCTGTTATCTTGATAATGCCTTTAACATTATATGGATTTTCATAAAAGAGAGTCTTACTCATCCACAATAACAACACTATTTGTGTTATATACCTTTCGATATATTCCCCGTATAGACCCGTACATTCGGAATTTCGTCAGTATTAACTCTACTCGCGAGTTTTTTATACATTCTAGTCATAGATATTTTATAGACCTCCGGCATATCATTTACATATCCTACCTCTAGGACATTTTCCACAACAGATTTAATCTTTGTTTGGGTAAATTTCTGCCGACTTTATCGAGCTTAATACACATCAATACTTACATATATCAATGCATTTCGAAGTCTTAAGGGTAGCCTTTCAAGACGTTACTCTATCATTCGACTACTCATAATTTTAGTTCTAAATATAATTTATCAAATTATATTTAAGCACATCTTTTCAATGTGCAACTTGTCGCACCTCTATCTGGATCTATTATATATTGTTTTATTCCCAATAGTTTATATCTTAAAATTAATAATTTTGTATAAAAAGATTTACCTGCTCCACTTGTTCCAAAAATACAGATATTTGCATTTTTATATTTTTCAGTATTATATCTATCTATAAAAACCAGAGAATTATTATAAATATTTGTACCAATAAATATTCCATTTTTATCAAAAATTGTTGATGATATAAATGGATATGTTGCTAAAAGTCCTGTTGTTAATATATTTCTTTTTGCTGCTTCTTTTATTATTTCCTTATTTTCCATTATTGGTAAACCTGCTAAAAAGCACTCTTCTTGCCTAAAATTGGCTCTTCTTGTTTGCATTCCTTTACTTTGAGCTATACCCTCAATTTTATTTAAATTATATTCTAATTCTTTTATTGTATTTGCATACAAATTTATATAAATATATAAAAAATATAATTCTTCATTATTTACTTGAATTTCTTTTCTTATATATTTTGCATCATTGTATGTGTATGCCGCGATGTCTATATCTTGCCTGTTTTCATTTGATTCTTTTAGTTCTACACCAACGTTTCCAATGTGATATGTTAAATCTTTTATTGTTTTGTAACTATCTTGTTTTTCGTAAAATATTGATATATTCATATTTATATTTGTTTCTACTAAATTTTTTAATAAAAGGTCCGTTTGCTCTCTATAATAATTTACAACTATTAAAGATGAATAAAATAAATTATCTACTTCAAAATATTTTGGATTTTGTTTATTAATATATGCTGGTGATATTGAATCTTTTTTTGTAAATACTCCATCAATAAAATTGTTTATTTTTTTATTTTCTTTTATATTTTTAATAATTTTATTTATTTTTTATACTTCCTTTCCACTTTTTATTTGATTTTTTTATATATTATCCACATATTATTAACTCTTTTTTTCTATTTTTTTCTAATTTTTTTGATTTTTTTCTAATTTATCCTTATTTTCTTATTTGTTTAAATTTTTATTTTTATTAATTAAATTATATTATTAAAAATTTAAATTCTTTTATTTTTGAATTTAAATGTTTTTATTTTAAAAATGATTTTTTATTTTTTATTTATTTTTTATTGTTATTTATTTTTTTATTTATTTTTTTATTTTTTATTTTTTTAAAAAATTTCTTGTATTTAATAAAGAATACAAGATTTTAATTATTTCTTCTTTTTCGTTTAACTCAATAACGTCATTACCACATCTAGATAAACATTCTTTTATTTTAAAATATTTTTCCTTTAAATCATTTTCAACGATTTCTATTGAATCAAAATTTTCTAAATTTTCATTTGATATTATTAGATAAAAATCTTTAGAAGCAGAATTTCTTGAATAATTTAATGTTTGAACAAATTTAATATAATTTTCTGATATTTCTTTTAAATATTTATTTTCTTTTTTTTGAATATTTTTTTCGATGTTATTAATGTGTTGACTTAAATCTTCTTTATTACTTTGAATTAAAATTTGAATATTAAAATTACATGTTTTTAATAAAATTTTGTATGAATTTAAAATTGTCTTTTTTTCTAAATCTGATTTTAAATTATAATTGATTGGAATTATTTTTAATATTTTTACATATTTATTTTTATTTACTTTTATAATTCCTGTATTAAGAATTTCTTCTAGTGGTAACCACTGTTGAACTGATATATTTTTTATTTTTCTCACCTCCGTTTGTTTTTCTATTTTACTCTGTTTTTTTCCATTTGTCAACAAAAACTTTTCGACAAAAATCGACATCAAGTATATTTATCTAATTTAAATTTTTTTTAATATTTTTTTTATTTTTTTTTAATTTTTATTTATTATTTATTTATTTTATTTTTAATTATTTATTTATATATTTAAAATAAATTTATTTTATAATTTTCTTTTTATTATTCTATTTTTTATTTTAATTTTTTTATTAATTTGATTGAAAAAAATTTTCAATTTATATTCTTATTAAAACATTTTAATTTTTGGCCATAAATAATACTTATATTTTTAATTAAATATTTTGCAGCATTTTGAATTAAAAAAATTATAAACTTAAAATGAACTTTTGCAAAATCCAAGTAGATTTTTTATTATTCCCAAATATTAACTTTTTCAATTATGTATACTTGATATAAGATGTTATCAAAAAACTTCTATCTCATTATTATAATTTTCTATAAAAAGTCATCTATTCAAAAACCTTTATTTCCCTAAAATTAAGTTATTATATTTTTTCCATATATTAAACATAATATATTTCATTTACTTAAAACTATTTAATTCTATACTAATTCCCGTTATTTTATTATTTAAAATATTTTATTTCATTTATAAAAAAATAATTTTAAATTTTTATGGAAATATTTCCTATTTAATAATATAATAAAAATACAAAATTCATTAAAGATTTTTATTTTTATTAAAAAAGCAAATGAAAAAAATAATACTTTTTATATTAATTAATATTTTATTATATTTTTAATTTTTTTATTATTTATTTTATCTTTCGTTTTATTTCTAATTAATTATTTATAATTTAAATATAAAATTATATTATTATAATAATTTTTTTTATATAATTTATTTTTTACTTTTTTTAATTTTTAATATTTAATATCCACATATTGTTAACTCTTATTTTTTTTTCTCTAATTTTTTTCTAATTTATTATTATTTTCAATTTTATTTAATTTTTATTTCCAGAAATGAAATTATACTAATAAAAAAATAATTAATTTATTTTTGAATTTTATTATTTTTATTTTTGATTTAAAAAATTTTATTTAATTTTTTATTTATTATTTTTATGTGCTTTTAATTTTGAGTTATAATAAGGAATTATAGTTTACTATTAAAGATTTAATAGTATCTTGTTTTTAAAAAATTTTAAATTTAAAATGAACTTTTGCAAAATCCAAGTAGATTTTTTATTATTGCAAAATATTAGATTTTGTAATTATGTATACTTGATATAAGATGTTATTAAAAAACTTTTATCTCATTATTATAATTTTCTATAAAAAGGCATCTATTCAAAAACCTGTATTTCCCTAAAATTAAGTTATTATATTTTTTCCATATATTAAACATAATATCTTTCATTTACTTAAAACTATTTAATTCTGTACCAATTCTTTTTGTTTTATTATTTAAAATCTTTTATTTCATTTATAAAAAAATAATTAAAAATTTTTATGGAAAATATTTCTAATTTAATAATATGAACAAAATATTTTAAAATTTTTTGTTTATAATGTCTATCATAAAATAATAATCCTTTTTAATTTAATTAATATTTTTAATATTATTCTGTTTAAATTTTTATATTATTTTTTTATATTTTATTTTTTATATTTTATATTTTTTATATTTTTTTTATTTTTTATTTTTTTCTAATTTATTTCTATTTTAATTAACTAAATATATTATTAAAAAATTAAATTGCTTTATTTTTGAATATTTTTATTTATTTATCACTTATTTATTTATTTAAAATTATAAAAAAATAATATAATTAATTATATATTTTGATTTATTTATAATTTTTTCCACATTTAATTTTATTTTTTATAATTATTATCCACATATTATTAACTCTTATTTTCTATTTTTTTTGATTTTTTTCTAATTTATTCTTATTTTCCGATTTATTTAATTTTTATTTTAATTAATTAAATTATATTATTAAAAAAATCAATTGCTTTATTTTTGAATTTTATCATTTTATATTATATTTATTTTTATATTAATTTTATTTTATATTTTACTTATTTTAATTTGTATTTATTTTCTCTTTTATATTTTATTTTTTTAATCTTTTTTAATTTTTTTGTATAAATTTTTTTAATTTGTACATAATACTATTATAAAGTTAATAATAGTTGAGCAAAGAATATTAATAGAATAAATTATTTTATTAATATTCGTGCAAAGATATATAATAGTATTTCAAAATATTATTATATGTCGGCGATAAGAATATATTATATGTATGTAGGCTATATTTATTTTTTCTATTTATTAATATATGGTCAAATTATATATAATATACTCGAGCTAAGATTATTTTTATATCTAAAAATTTAGTAGTGGTTATTATTAGTCCCTCGCTGGATGAATATAGTTACTTATGGTGTATTCATAGTCGAGCGAATGATTAATATGTGTGGTATTAAGCTTATTTATATAGCAATATATATTAGGTTGAAGTATTATATGTATTAGTTTTAGTAGAGATTATTATTAGCTTTATTATTAATGGCAGGTTGTTTTTAATAACCTGCCATTAAATTTTAAAAAAAGTTGTCAAAAAGGGATGTCCCCAATGACAACTTTTATTTTAAATATCTAAGTTTTGAACATATTTTGCATTTTGTTGAATAAACTCTCTTCTAGGTTCAACTTCATCTCCCATTAATAATGTAAATGTTTCATCTGCTTTAATAGCATCATCCATTGTTACTTTTACAAGAATTCTTGTTTCTGGGTTCATTGTTGTTTCCCATAATTGTTCAGGGTTCATCTCTCCTAGACCTTTGTATCTTTGTAATGCTAATTGATCTCTAGAAATTCCCTTTTTCTCTAACTCTTCGTATGCTTTTGGTAAATCTTCATCAGTATAGCAATATACATCTTCCATACCTTTTTTAGATAATTTGTATAGAGGTGGTTGTGCTAAAAACACATTTCCATTTTCTATTAAAGGTCTCATATATCTGAAGAAGAATGTTAATAATAATGTTCTAATATGTGCACCATCGACATCGGCATCAGCCATTATTATAACTTTTCCATATCTTATTTTTGTAATGTCAAAGTCTGGTCCAATTCCTGCTCCAACGGCTAAAATTACTGGATTTAATTTATCATTTCCGTAGATTTTATCTGCTCTTGCTTTTTCTACATTAAGCATTTTCCCCCAAAGTGGTAAAATTGCTTGGAACTTTCTGTCTCTTCCTTGTTTTGCACTTCCGCCTGCAGAGTCTCCTTCGACTATGTATACTTCACATTCTTCTGCGTTTTTGCTACTACAATCTGCAAGTTTTCCTGGTAATGTTGCTGTTTCTGTTGAGGCTTTCTTTCTTACTAATTCCCTAGCTTTTCTTGCGGCTTCCCTTGCTCTAGATGCACTTACACATTTTTCTAATATTGCTTTTGCAACTTTTGGATTTTCTTCTAAGAATGTTGCTAATGCATCATTTACCATACTTTGTACTACACCTGTTACTTCACTGTTTCCTAATTTTGTTTTAGTTTGTCCTTCAAATTGTGGTTCTTTTACTTTAACTGATACAACTGCTGTTATACCTTCTCTTATGTCTTCACCTTGTAAGTTTGCATCTTTTTCTTTTATTATGTTATGGCTTCTTGCGTAGTCATTAAATACTTTTGTTAAAGCTCTTTTGAAACCTTCTAAGTGTGTTCCACCTTCAACTGTGTTTATGTTATTAACGAATGTATAAATATTTTCATTATATGCTGTTGTGTATTGTATTGCTATTTCTACTGGTACTTCCCCAGCTCTTTCTATGTAAATTGGTGTTGGATGTATTTTTTCTTTGTTTTTATTTAAAAATTCTACAAATGAAATTAATCCACCTTCATAACAGAATTCTGCTTTTTTAACATTTTCAGGATCTCTAGTATCTTCTAAAGTGATTTTTAATCCTTTTGTTAAAAATGCAATTTCTCTTAATCTTTTTTCTAGAACTTCATATTCATAATTTAAACTTTCAAAAATAGTATCATCTGCTAAAAATTTTACTAATGTTCCTGTTTTTTTAGATTCTCCTATTTTCTCTAGTTTTTGAACAGTTTTTCCTTTTTCAAATTTCATATTGTATTTTCCGCCATCTCTTTCAATTGTAACTTCTGTCCATTTTGAAAGTGCGTTTACAACTGAAGCACCAACTCCATGAAGACCTCCAGATACTTTGTATCCGCTATCTCCACCAAATTTTCCACCAGCATGAAGAACTGTATATACAGTTTCCGCAGTTGATATATGTGTTTTTGGATGTATTTCTACTGGTATTCCTCTACCATTATCTTGAACTGCAATTACATTTCCTGGTTCTATTGTTACATTTATTTCTGTACAATATCCTGCTAATGCCTCGTCAACACCATTGTCCACTATTTCGTATACCATATGATGTAATCCTCTAACAGATGTACTTCCAATGTACATACCTGGTCTTTTTCTTACGGCCTCTAGTCCTTCCAATACTTGAATTTGTTCTGCTCCATATTTATGCTTGTACTTTTCCATTTGACTTCCTCCTATATTTTTTATTTTAGAACTTTTCCATTAGACACATTATATTCCAAATATTCTAAATTTTCAATATCTAATTTTTCAGTTCCCGTAATAATTACTTGTGTTCCTTCAATATTTTCTAAAAAATTTTTTCTTCTTGTTTTATCTAACTCTGACATAAAATCATCTAGTAATAAAATTGGATATTCTCCTATTTCATCATATATAACTTGAAGTTCTGCTAATTTTAAAGAAAGCATTGCGGTTCTATTTTGACCTTGTGAACCAAATATTTTTATATCTTTCTTATTAATATATATCATAAAATCGTCTCTATGTACACCCTTTGTTGTAAATCCTTTAATAATATCTAATTTTCTTCGTTCTTTTAATAATTTTAAATATTTTTCTTTGCTATCACATTCTGTTACATATTCTAATTCTATTTGCTCTTCCCCATTTGTTATATTTTTATGAATTATGTCTAATTTTTTAATTATTTTTTCAATAAATTCTTTTCTATATTCATATATTTTAATTGCATATTCTGCTAATTTTTCATCCCATATCTCTAACAGATTCTCGTCTTTATGTTCTTCTTTAATTTGTCTTAAATAATTATTTCTTTGTTCCATTGTTTTTATATATAAATTTAAAATATGCATATAATTTGGTCTTAATTGACTAATCATTATATCTAAAAATCTTCTTCTATTTTGTGGACCGCCTTTTAAAATATTGATATCATCTGGTGTAAAAATTACAATATTTAAATTTCCTAATAATTCACTTAATTTTTTTATTTTTATTCCATTTAAATAAATATTTTTTTTATTTCCAATTTCTATTTTTATTTTTCCGTCCCTATCTGATTTTTCATATTCTACTTCAACTACCGCATTTTGTTCATTTAATTTAATCATTTCTTTATCTTTTTTTGTTCTAAATGATTTTCCTAAACTACATAAAAATATAGATTCTATTATATTTGTTTTTCCTTGTGCATTTTGTCCATAGAAAATATTTATATTTTTTTCTAAATTTATTTCTTCACTTTCGTAATTCCTAAAATTTTTTATTTTTATTTTTTTTATCCACATTTTTTTCTCCAATAAAAATTTTTATTAATTTATTTTTTTTTTTTTTAATTTTAAAAATAGTTTTCCACATTTTATAAACTATTTTTATCTATTTTTTTCTAATTTATTCTTTTTTTTACTATTTTTTTCTATTTTTTATTATTTTCAATTTTAATTTAATTTATTTTTTATAATTAAATTATATTTTTATTTTTTTAAAACGTCTTATTTTTGATTTTCATGCGTTTAATTTTTATTTTTTATCTTTTTTTTTCTATTTTTTTCGATTTTTTTCTAATTTATTCTATTTTTTTTAAATCAATTTTAATTAAATTTAATTTATTAATTTTATTTTTTTATTATTTTTTTTAATTATAATTTATTTATTTATTATTTTTTATTAATTGTGATTTTTTTATTAATTAATTCTAATTTTTTATATTTTATTTTTTATTTAATTATATTTTTTTAAATTTTTTTTTAATTTTTTATGTTTTTTTTATTTTTCACAATTTAAATTTATATTTATTTTATATTTATTTTATATTTTTATTTTGTCAGATTTAATTTTCAATATTTTCATAAATAAAATCAATTTATTAAATTAAAAAAAATATTTTTTTCTTTTTTTTACTATTTTATTCTAATTTATTCTATTTTTTTCATAATTAATTAAATTTAATTTTATTTTCCTCTTTTTAGATTAATTTCAAAAAAGTCTTCCACATTTTATAAACTATTTTTATCTAATTTATTCTATTTTATTCTTTTTTTTTCTAATTTATTCTATTTTTTTCATTCCATCATATATTATTAATTTTAAAAACAAAAATGAAAATTTTTAATTTTCATTTTTAATTCTACTTTTTATCATACCAAAAAAATTATTTATTTTAAAAAGTTTTCCACAAACAATTAATAAGTTGTGGAAAACTTTTTTATTAATCTTCTTTAAGTCTAATAGGTAAAATCATATAAACGTAATCTCTATTTTCTGTTGATTTTATCAAACAAGGAGAAATACTTGTACCAAATTCAACATAAACATTTTCATCATCAATTGCTTTTAAGCAATCAAGAAAATATTTTGGATTAAATCCTGCTTCAAGATTTTTTCCTTCAGTTGAAACAAATAATTCCTCTTTAGCATCACCTGTTTGATTTGTACAAGAAATAACAACTTTACCAATATCAACATTAATTTTTACTGGGTATTTTTTCTCTTTTTCTACAGAAGATGCAGAAATTAAACTAATTCTTTCAAAACTATTTTGTAAATTACTTTTATTAACCTCTACTCTTGTTTCCCAATTATCAGGAATAACACTTTTATAATTTAAAAATTCACCATCAAGAATTCTAGTAACAATTTTACAATTATCCATTTCAAATAAAGCCTGATTCTTTGAAACCCCTATTTTTACTGGTTCAAAAGAATCTAATAAAATTTTATTTACTTCGTTTAATGTTTTTCCAGGAATTACTGCATTAAAATCATTTGTCTGTTTGTTTAAGAATATACTTCTTAAAGCAAGTCTAAATCCGTCTACTGCAACAATATTTAGTTTATTTTGTTTAACTTCGAATAAACATCCTGTAAAAATAGGTCTATTTTCTTCTGAACTTACTGCAAATATAGTTTTTCTAATCATATTTTTTAAAGTATTTTGTTCAACTTCTATAGAATTTTCAACTTCAATCTTTGGAAGTTCAGGAAATTCTTCTGGATTCATAGTTGCTAATTTATATAAAGATCCTTCACATTCAATTTCTAATAAATTTTTGTCATTTAAAGTTAAATAAATTTCAGTATCTGGTAATTTTCTTATAATTTCACTAAACATTATAGCATTTACAACAGTACTACCTTGTTCTTTAACATCACATTCCATCACATATTCTATACCGATTTCTAAATCATAAGTTGTTAATTTTATTTCATTATCATTTGTTTGAATAAGTATACCTTCTAGTATAGGCATTGTTGTCTTAGAAGCCACACCTTTAACTACGGAATTAATGGCTTTTAAGATTTTGTCTTTGTAACATACAATTTTCATTTTTGTTCCTCCCTATAAATATATATTATAATAATAAAAGTATTTAGTAGTAGTAGTAGTAGGTACTGTGGAAACTGTGGATAACTATGTTGAAAGTTACTACCCCTAGCAAAACGCCTGTGCATAACTCAGTGGATAACTTGGTAAAATTTCCACAGTGAAAAAATTGAAATGTGGATAAATGAGTTTTCCACATGTTATACACACGTTTTCCACATGGTGGTGTGGATATCTAATGTCGCTATTCCGTAAGAACAGATTCAACATTTTTTTCCAAACAATTATTTTTCCAAACATAAATTTAAAAACAATAAATTTTATTTAGAGCCTACTTGTTTTTTTCACTCGTAATTATGTTTTCCACACTTTCCACAATTAACTTGGTACTATTTTTCTCTTTTATTTCTTTTGCAATTTTGTTGTAGCCATGTATTACTGTTGAATGGTCTCTATTACCGAATTCTACACCAATTTGAGGGAATGACATCCCTGCAACTTCTCTACAAAGATACATTGCAATTTGTCTTGGAAAAGCAACGTCATTAGACCTTTTACTACCACTTAAGTCATCTTTATCTATGCTAAAATATTTAGCAATAGTCTCTTTTATGAAATCACTAGAAATTACTTTTTCGCTTTCATATTTGAATTCATTAATAATATTTTCCGCAAGTTCAATTGTAATTGGACTGTGTGTTAAATTGGCTCTAGCAACAATTTTATTAAATACACCTTCTAATTCTCTTATGTTTGAATCAATTTTTGTTGCTATGTCGGATAAAATTGAATCATCAATTATTATACTTTCATCCTGAGCCTTTTTTCTTAAAATTGCCAAACGAGTTTCATAATCTGGACAAGATATATCTGCTAAAAGCCCCCATTCAAATCTAGATTTTAATCTATCTTCCAAAAATTCAATATCTCTTGGAGGCTTATCACTTGAAATAATGATTTGTTTTCTAGCTTCTCTTAAAGTATTAAATGTGTGGAAGAATTCTTCTTGAATTCTTTCTTTACCAGCTATAAATTGGATATCATCAATAAGTAGAACATCTATATTACGATATTTATTTCTAAACATTTCGGTTTTACCATCTCTGATAGCGTTTATAAGTTGATTTGTAAATTTTTCTGATGTAACATATAGAACATTAGATTTTGGATTATTTTCTAAAATTCTGTTACCAATAGCTTGCATTAAGTGAGTTTTACCCAAACCAACACCACCGTATAAAAATAACGGATTGTAAGATTCTCCAGGTTCATTTCCTACTGCTAATGCTGCTGCATGTGCAAATCTGTTGTTATTACCCACAACAAAAGTTTCAAAAGTATATTTTGGATCTATTGTCTGATGGTTAGTTTCAAGTTCGGCATCTGTAACATTCGAATTTTTATCTGCAATAATATTTTGATTTGTGTTTTCCTCTTTTGAAAGATCAATAACAGAAAAAGTCCATTCTTTATTTGTGATAAATCTTAAAGTGTTGAAAATTAGACTATTAAACTTGTTTTCAATAAAATCTTGTTGAAATTCAGAAGTTGCTGTAAAAACAATATGATTATCTTTTATTGAATCAATTCCTAAGGGAGCAAACCATGTATCATAAGAAATTGTTGAAACTTCACCTTTGAGTAATTCTTTTAATTTGCTTAAAAGTTCATCTTTGTCTACGCCCATTTTTTTTTCATCCTTTCTAACAAAACTTATCCACATAGTTATCCACAGTTGTTGATAAGTTTGTAATATTTTAGTAATAAAAGCCAAAAATATACGAACAGAATTTTTACTGAAATACCAATAAAAAACGCGCATTTTTTTGTAATTCATATAATAACAAATAATATAATAAAAAGTCAATAGGGTTGTGGAAAATTTTTTTTAATTGTGGAAAATTTATAAAAAAACTGTGGATAACTTCCTTATATTACAAAAATATTACAAAAAAATGAAAAATAAAAGTTTACATAGTACCAAATTTCTTTTTACACTTTTTTAAAAAAACTCTTGACAAACGCAAACTTTTTACTGTATAATCGATATACTTGCAAATATGTATAAAACTTCCAGAAATGGAATTTAATAAAATTAAGCAGTAGGAGGTGCTAAAGAATGAAAAGAACATTTCAACCAAAAAACAGACAAGAAAAGAAAGAACACGGATTTATGAAAAGAATGAAAACAAGAGCAGGCAGAAACGTTTTAAAAGCAAGAAGAGCTAAAGGTAGAAAAAAATTAAGTGCATAATTTAATTTTTTTCATGCCACTTTTCAAATGCAAGAAGGTATAAAAATGAAAAAAACAAAAATGTTAAAAAAAAATTATGAATTTAAACACGTTTTGTCAAAAGGAAAATATTTTTCAGGAAAAAACATAGATGCTTTTATAAAAGACAATAATAAAGACTGTAATTTACTAGGACTAGCCATAAGTGTAAAAACTGCAAAAGCAGTTAAAAGAAACCACATAAAAAGGCTAATTAGAGAAAATTATAAGATATTAGAACCACAAATAAAAACGGGAAAAAGCATCGTTTTTTTATGGAAAAAGAATGTAGACATAAAATATGCAACATTTGAAAACATAAAAAAAGATATGAATTATATATTTGACAAGGCACAAATTAAAGAAAATACGGAAATATAGAAATGAAAAAAATATTATTAAAAGCAATAAATTTTTATCAAAAGCATATTTCTTTATGGTTAGAAAGTAAAAATATAAATTGCAAATTTTACCCAACATGCTCAGAATATACAAAACAAGCAATAGAAAAGTATGGTGCGGTAAAAGGTACAATTTTAGGAATACATAGAATTTTAAGATGTAATCCTTTCTCAAAAGGCGGGTATGACCCGCTAAAATAGTCAGGAGGAAAATAAATGTTTCAATTTTTTGCAAACATTTTTGGATATTTATTAAACTTTATTAACAATTTTGTTGGGAATTATGGTTTAGCAATAATTTTATTCACTGTTTTGATAAAAATTATTATGTTACCATTATCAATAAAACAACAAAGGACAATGAAAAAAAGCACAGAACTTAACGAAAAAATTAAAGTTTTGCAATTTAAATATAAAAATGATCCAGAAAAGTTAAATAGAGAAATGATGGATTTATATAAAAAAGAAAATATGAGTCCATTTAGTGGATGTTTAAGCACAATAGCACAATTTATATTATTAATATCAATATTCTATATGGTTAGATGCCCATTAACATACATGGAAAAAATAAATAATGACCAAATAAACACATATGTACAACAACTAAAAGACGGTGGAATTACTGTAAATCAAGCATATTCAGAAATTGATATAATAAGAGAATTAGATTATTTAAAAGAAAAAATGCCAGAAGATGAAGGTTTAAATAAAATTAATTTAAACATGAATTTCTGCGGATTAGACTTAAGTAAAATACCACAACAAAACTTAAATGATTGGACAGTATATATAATACCAGCACTTTATATAATATCAACATTTATATCAATGAAAATTACAACATCAATGCAAAAGAAGAGCAAGAAGAGTGATGGAGTGATTGATATTACCGAAAAAGAGGAAAAAGACAGTAAAGAAGAAGAGAAAAACGAAATGGAAGATATGATGGAACAATCAAACAAAATGATGTCTTGGATGATGCCAATAATGTCTGTTTCAATATCTCTTGTAGCACCATTAGGGCTAGCGTTGTATTGGTTAGTAAATAACATTTTAATGATTGGCGAAAGATTAGTTTTAAACAAAATTATAAAAAATTAAATATATTTGCCGGAAGAAGGGGAAATGTTAGAATGAGTAAAAGTATTGTAGCTGAAGGAAAAACAACAAATGAGGCCATAGAAAAAGGTTTAAAAGAATTAAAAGTTACTAAAAATATGGTTGATATTAAAGTTTTAGAAAGTGGGGAAAAACGCAGTTTTTTCAGTATTTTAGCACCAAGAGTTGTTAAAGTACAATTAACAGTAAAAGAAAATGAAAAACATGAAAATGTGAAAAAAGATAGAAAAGAAATAGAATTATCTATTGAAGAACAAGAAAAAGCAGAAAAAAATGTAGAAAAATTCTTAAAAGAATTTTTAGAAAAAACTCAAAAAGATGCTAAATATAGCATAGAAAAGACATCATCAGGACTAAAAGTAAACATAAATAATGAAAATTTAGGATTTCTAATAGGATACAGAGGAGAAACATTATATGCTTTCCAAACTATCTTATCTACAATAGCAAGCAAGGGAACAGAAAGCAGAGTAAGAGTTGTTTTAGACATAGAAGGATATAAAGCAAAAAGAGAAAAAGCATTAGAAGATTTGGCAGAAAAACTTGAAAAAACAGTTATAAAAACTAAAAAATCTGTTACTTTAGAGCCAATGCAAGCCTATGAAAGAAAGATAATTCATGCAAAACTACAAAATAGCGACAAAGTAGAGACTAGAAGTATAGGAGAAGAACCTAGAAGAAGAGTAGTTATATCTTTAAAAAGAAATTAAATATATAAAATCGGAGGTCAAAGGTCAGATTTTACTTGTATAAAGTAATTCTATCTTTGGCTTCTTTTTTGTTGAAAAAGGAGGTAAAAAATAATGGATGTAATCGCTTCAATATCTACGGCTCCGCGGAATTGGTGGAATTGGAATAGTACGTATGAGTGGGGAAAAATGCTTTGACGTACTAAATAAAATCTTTAAACCTAAAAAGCAAGAAAGCGTAGAAAATATTAAAGGATATACAATAAAATATGGTCATATTGTAGAAAATGAAGAAATAATAGACGAAGTTTTAGTATCATATTTCAAGGCTCCAAGAAGTTATACAACAGAAAATATGTGCGAAATAAACACACATGGTGGAAATATAGTAATAAGAAAAATATTAGATTTATGTTTAAAAAATGGCGCAAATCTAGCCGAGCCAGGGGAATTTACAAAAAGAGCATTTTTAAATGGAAGAATTGATTTATTACAAGCAGAGTCTGTTATAGATGTAATAAATGCAAAATCAGAAAAAGAAGCAAAAACGGGAATAAAGCAATTAGAGGGTGTTTTATCCAGAAAAATAAAGGAAATAAAACAAGAAATTTTAGATGTTATGGTTAATGTGGATGTTAGCATAGATTATCCGGAATATGATGTTGAAGATGTTACAAATAGCCAAATATCAAGCATGCTAGACAGTGTACAAAATAAATTGGAAATACTTGAAAAAAGTTTTGACAACGGAAAATTGATTAAGGAAGGAATAAAAACTGCAATAATTGGAAAGCCAAACGCAGGAAAATCATCACTATTAAATGCAATACTAAAGGAAGATAGAGCAATTGTTACGGAATATGAAGGTACAACAAGAGACACAATAGAGGAATTTGTTAATATAGAGGGTGTTCCTCTAAAATTAATAGACACTGCAGGCATAAGGGATGCTAAAGACGAAGTTGAAAAAATAGGAATAAAGAAGTCTAAGGAAATTGCAAATGATGCAGATTTAGTTATTGCAATATTTGATAGTTCTAAGGAATTAACTGTAGAGGATGAAGAAATTTTAAATATTATAAAAAATAAAAAATCAATAATTTTGTTAAATAAAGCAGATTTGAATAGTGTTTTGACTGAAAATGATGCTAAATTTAAAGAAATTACTGAAAATGTTATAAAAATTTCTGCATTAAATGGAGTTGGATTGGAAAAATTGTACAATTTAATATCTAAAATGTTTAGTTTGGAAGAAATAAATGTAGATAATGATGTTATAGTTACAAATTTAAGACATAAAAATTTAATTTCAAAAGCAATCGAAAATGTTAAAAAAGCAAAAAATACTGTTCAAGAAAATATGCCAATTGATATAATTGCAATTTTTATAAAAGATATTTTGGAAGATTTAGGAAATATAACAGGAGAAGTTGTAACTGATGATATAATAAATGAAATTTTTTCTAAATTCTGTTTAGGAAAATAACACCATAAAATTATCATGAGAATCCAAAATAAACCAAATTAATACAAAAACCAGTATAATTTTATAGATAAGATACTAAAATTGAAATAAAACGAAAATAAGAGGAAGTTTTTGAAAAATAATATAAAAAATTTAAAAATTAAAATAGCTAATACAATAAACAGAAAATGTATACAAATTGTGGAAAGAAAATCAAAATAAAAGAACAATTGTGGAAAAAATTAAGAAACATTACAAAAAATAGGCGAACAAATATTACAGTATACATAAAATATTTTAGTTAACCTATAGGATAAGCACTGTATCGTAAAATTAAATTGAAACACGCTATCCTACGGAAATTGAGATGTTCGACAAAATTCGACAAAACACAACTTGCACTAATTAGTTAAATTAGTTTAGAGTATAAAAAAAACAGCGTTTTCTGTTTCTTGTGGAAAGGAAAAAATATGAGTTATTATGCAGGAGACTACGATGTAGCAGTTATTGGAGCAGGACATGCAGGATGTGAAGCAGGACTTGCATCAGCAAGATTAGGAATGAAAACATTAGTATTTTCTATCAGCCTAGAAGCAGTAGCAAACATGCCATGTAATCCACACATAGGAGGAAGTTCAAAAGGCCATCTAGTTAGAGAAATTGACGCACTAGGTGGAGAAATGGGAAAAAATATTGACAAAACAATGATTCAAATAAAAATGTTAAACACATCAAAAGGACCAGCGGTTCATTCTTTAAGAGCACAAGCAGACAGAAAAAAATATCATGCAGAAATGAAACATACTTTAGAAAAACAAGAAAACTTATTTTTAAAACAGGGAGAAATTGTGGATATTAAAGTAGAAAATGGCAAGGTAGTGGGGATAGAAACAGCAGTTGGAGCAATATATGGAGTAAAAGCAGTTATAGTTGCTACAGGAACGTATCTTAAAGGAAAAATATTTATGGGAGAATTTTCACAAGAAAGTGGACCTGATGGAGTTGCTGCAGCGAATAAGCTATCAGAATCATTAAAACGTATAGGTGTTGATTTAGTAAGGTTTAAAACGGGGACACCTGCAAGAATAAATAAAAGAAGTATTGATTTCAGTAAAATGGAAGTCCAAAAAGGAGATGAAAATATTGTACCATTCTCTTTTGAAGACGAAATAAAAGACTTAAAGCAAGTAGATTGCTATCTAACCTATACAAATGAGAAAACGCACCAAATAATAAGAGATAATTTGCATAGGTCACCATTATATGGCGGAGAAATAAAGGGAACAGGGCCTAGATATTGCCCATCTATAGAAGATAAAGTTGTTAGATTTAGTGATAAGCCTAGACATCAGGCATTTGTTGAACCAGTTGGAATGGATACAGATGAAATGTATATACAAGGTTTAAGTTCTTCTTTACCAGAAGATGTACAAATTGCTTTATATCACACTATACCAGGACTTGAAAATGCCGAATTTACAAGGTCTGCATATGCTATAGAATATGATTGTATAGACCCATCAAACTTAAAACTATCACTAGAGTATAAAGGAATAGACGGTCTATTTATGGCAGGTCAAACAAATGGAACTTCTGGATATGAAGAGGCTGCATGTCAAGGATTAATTGCAGGAATAAATGCTGCACAAAAAATAAAAGGAAAAGAACCAGTGATTTTAGACAGAACTCAAGGATATATCGGTGTTTTAATTGATGATATCGTTACTAAAGGAACAAACGAACCATATAGAATGATGACTTCTAGAGCCGAATATAGACTACTTTTAAGACAAGACAATGCAGATTTAAGATTAACAGAGATTGGACATGATGTTGGCTTGATTTCTGAGGAAAGATATCAAAAATTCTTAACAAAAAAAGCAAATATTGAAAAAGAAATTGTAAGATTGAAAAATACTATTGTTAAACCAACTCAAGAAGTGAACGAATTGTTGATAAACTGTGGAACATCACCTCTTACAACAGGTACAAAGATGAATGAACTTTTAAAAAGAACGGAACTTAATTATGATAAATTGGCTCCAATTGACCCAGAAAGACCAGAATTAACTTTACAAGAGAAAGAAGAAGTTGAAATTCAAGTTAAATATGAGGGATATATTAAAATGCAAGAAGAGCAAGTAGAAAAATTCAAAAAAATGGAAACTAAGTTGTTGCCTGAGGATATTGATTACAGTTCAATTAATGGCTTATGTTTAGAGGCAAGACAAAAACTTGATAAACTTAGACCACGCTCAATTGGGCAAGCATCAAGGATTTCAGGAGTTTCTCCGGCTGATATATCTGTACTTTTAATATATTTACAAGTAAATAAAAAAACTAATAAATAGGAACTGAAAGAATTATAATAGAATATTTACTAATATGAAATTATTAAAATAAATATTTTAAAGGAGATAGTATGAATATAGAAGAATTTAAAGAAATAATGATATCATATGGTTCAAAAATAGAAATAAATTTTACCGAGGAACAAATAAATAAATTTTATAAATATATGAATCTATTATTAGAATGGAATGAAAAAATTAATTTAACGGCAATAACAGATCCAAAAGAAGTAATTTTAAAACATTTTATAGATTCGCTAACAATAAATAAATATTTAAAACAGAATTCAACACTTGCAGATGTTGGTACAGGAGCAGGTTTCCCGGGAATTCCATTAAAAATAGTAAGACCTGATTTAAAAATTACATTAGTTGATTCACTAAATAAAAGAATTAATTTTTTAAATATTGTTATAGAGGAATTAGAACTAAAAAATATAACTGCTGTTCATAGTAGAATTGAGGATTTTGGAAAAAATAAACAGTATAGGGAAAAGTTTGATTATGCTACGGCAAGAGCGGTTGCAAATTTAGCGGTTCTTTCTGAGTATTTGCTTCCAATTATAAAAGTTGGAGGACAGGCTATTGGTATGAAAGGTAGTAATGTTAAAGAGGAACTTGATGATGGAAAGAAGGCAATTGGTGTTTTGGGAGGAAAGTTAAATTGCGTTGATGAGTTTGTTTTGCCTGATTCTAATATTTTTAGAAATGTTGTTATAATTGATAAAATTAAGAATACTCCTGGAAAGTTTCCTAGGAAAGCAGGGGTTCCTTCTAAAGAACCAATTAAATAAAAAATAAAACCATTATATTTTTATAGTGGTTTTTTTGTATGAATTGTAAAAAAAATATGAAAAAATTAACAAAAATATTGACTTTTAATCAAAAATTGTATAAGATAAATATAGCAGAAAAACAAAGTAACAAGTAAATATTTACATAAAAGAAACGGGGGCAAAAAAAGTGGGAAAAATAATATCAGTAGCAAACCAAAAAGGCGGAGTAGGAAAGACAACAACAACAATAAACTTAAGCACAATGCTAGCAAAAAAAGGAAAAAAAGTATTACTAATAGACGCTGATCCTCAAGGGAATGCAACAAGTGGAGTAGGAGCAGAAAAAGAAGTAGAATACTCAACATATGATATATTAGTATCAGACGTGGACATGGCACAAACAGTAGAAAAAACAATGATAAAAAATCTATTAGTATGTCCATCAAACATAAACTTAGCAGGAGCAGAAGTAGAACTAGTATCGATGATGTCAAGAGAACAAAGACTAAAAGAAAAATTGGATGAAGTAAAAGACAAATTTGACTACATATTAATAGATTGCCCACCATCATTAGGACTAATAACATTAAATGCATTCACTGCTTCAGACAGTGTTTTAATACCAGTACAATGCGAATACTATGCGCTAGAAGGACTTGGACAACTACTAAATACAATAAACTTAGTAAAAAAGCACCTTAACAAAACACTAGAGATAGAAGGAGCACTTCTAACAATGTATGATGCAAGAACAAATCTATCAAACCAGGTAGTAAAGGAAGTAAAAAAATACTTTGGAGATAAAGTTTACAAAACTGTTATACCTAGAAATGTAAGATTAAGCGAAGCACCAAGTTACGGAATGCCTATAACAGAATATGACCCAAAATCTAAGGGGGCAAAGACATACGAAAAATTTACAAAAGAATTTTTAAAAATAAATAATGGATAAAATAAGAGAGGAAAGTGATAAAAATGCCTAAAATGACTGGATTAGGAAAAGGGTTGGACGCTTTATTTGGACCAACACCAGAAGAAGAAAAAGTAAAAGATGATGACGTACTTAAAAATCTAAAAATAACAGAAGTAGAGCCAAACAGAGAACAACCAAGAAAAAACTTTAATCAAGAAGCATTAGAAGAACTAGCGGAATCAATAAAAGAATATGGATTAATACAACCAATAGTTGTAACGGAAAAAGATGGATATTACTGTATAATTGCTGGTGAAAGAAGATGGAGAGCGTGTAAACTTGCAGGTTTAGAGGAAATACCAGCAATAGTAAGAGAAGATGATGAAAGAAAAAATAAAGAAATAGCACTAATAGAAAATATTCAAAGAGAGGACTTAAATCCATTTGAAAAGGCACTTGGAATAAAAAATTTAATGGAATCATATAACCTTACACAAGAAGAAGTTGCAAAAAAACTAGGCAAAGGAAGAAGTACAATAGCAAATTCAATAAGAGTTCTAAACTTAGAACCACGTGTATTAGAACTAGCAAAACAAGGTAAAATATCAGAAGCACACTGTAAATTATTACTTGCAATAACAGATCCAGAAAAACAATATTTAACAGCAATAGATATCATAGAAAGAGGGACAACAACAAGAGAACTAGAACAAACAAACAAAGAAATAAACAAAAAACAAATATCAAAAGAAGAATTGAAAAAAATAAATATCTTATATAAAGATATAGAAAATACTTTCCAAGGATTTTTTGGAACAAAAGTAAAAATGGCTCCAGGAAAGAAAAGAGGAAAAATAATAATAGAATATGCATCAAATGACGACTTAGAAAGAATTTTGAATATTATAAAATAGAAAGGTTGATTAAATGCAGGAAATAACTGAAATTTTAAAAACAGATAATTATTTGTTAATTTTAAGTATAATAGTTTTAATAGTATTTATTGGAGTAATAGTATTATTAATAAATAATGTTAATATGTCAAGAAAATACAGAAACTTTATGAAAAAATTAGGAAATGGCAAGGATCTAGAAGAAGATTTAAGCAATTATATGTATAGAGTTGACAGAGTTGAAAAACAAAATGGTCAAATAATGGAATTTTATAAAAGCCTAGATAACGATTTATCAAAGTGTATACAAAAAGTTGGTGTTGTTAGATATAGTGCTTTTAAAGATACAGGAAGCGATTTGAGTTTTGCAGTTGCTTTATTAGATGAACAAAATTCAGGTGTTGTATTTAATGGCATTTATTCTAGAGAAATGTCTAATATTTATGCTAAACCAGTCGAAAAAGGTAATTCTTCTTATACATTGTCTGCAGAAGAAGCAGAGGCTATTAGAAGGGCAATTAGTTCGAATAATGTATATAGGGAGAAATAAGAAATAAATGAAAGAAAATTTAATAAAAGTAAAAAAATTTGTAGAAAAACATGATGAAATTTTTGTAACAATTTTAATTTTTATTATGTCTTTAGGGTACTCATTGTATATAAAAACATTGGCCGGAGATGAACTTTGGAATTTTCAAAATGTATACAAAATTTATAATGGTTACAAAATATATGTAGATGCAAATGTTATAACTTCTCCTATATTTCATTTTATAGGAGCTTTGGTTTTTAAAATATTTGGAGCAAACTTTTTTGTTTTTAGAATGTATGGTTTAGTAATATATACTATATTTTTTGTTGGAATATATAAATTATTTAGAAGTTTAAAAATAGACAAGAAAAATTCATTTTTTTTATTAATTATATTTTTTGCTTTACAATATGACCTTGTTATATCATCTGCAAATTATAATTCATTTGCAATTATGCTTTTGGTTTTTGCAGTATTGGTAGTAATAAATAGAGAAAATATAAAACATTATGTATTAATTGAATCAATATTAATAACATTAATATTTTTAACAAAACAAAATATTGGAGTATTTTATTTAATAGGTTTAATATTATATACAATTTTAAATAAAAAAGAATTAAAAAATACAATAAAAATTATAGGAATTACTGGAATTTTTGGAATATTATTTGTGTTGATATTATATTTTAATAATCTTTTAGAAGGATTTATAAGTTATGCAATACTTGGAATTAAGGAATTTGATAAAGAAAATAAATCTGTGGATTTATTTATGATTTTTGCAATAATTGTGACTACTTTAAATGGATTATTGTTAATATCTATTAATTCAAATGATAAATTTAAGAAGAAGGAAGAAAGAAAAAATATTAATAATATTGCATGTTTTGCATATCCCTTGCTGGGAATGACATATCCTATCTTTAATATTTCGCACGTAAAATTTGCTTTATCAATACAATATGTTTTATTATTTTATATTTTATATTTATTAGTCAAAGGAAGCAAAATAGAAAAAAATAAAATAAAAAAATATATAATTTTTATATTGGAAATTTTTATAATAGGATATTATTCAATAAGTTCGATTACATATATAATAAAATATTTTAGAATAATTTTAAATGATGAATATAACTACAATGAACCATATTTTGGGACAATATTTAATGATGAAACAAAAGAAAAAATTAAAGATATAACTGGATACATACAAAGTTGTGACAACGAAGTTGTTTGCATATCTACAGATGCAGGGTTATATATGATACCATTAAAACAGAACAATAAAGAATTTGATATGTTATTATTAGGAAATCTTGGAAAAGATGGAGAAAAAGGAGTTATAGAAAAATTAAAAGGATTTAAAGGCAAAAAAATAATATTAATGAACAAAGAAAAAAATAGTTGGCAGGAATCAGATAAAATAATTGAATTTGTAAAAAATAATTTTACAAAAATAGGCGAAATAGAAGATATTCTAATATATGAATAAAAATAAAAAAGAATAAAAAGCAAATTAAGCTTATTTATTCTTTTTTTCTATTACACACATATTTTTCTATGCGATCAAAATACATAGCATAATAAATCATTTATAAAACTAAGTTAAATCGTATCTAAGTAGCCTGATTGGACTAGAAATTATTATAATGTGAGAAATTTTTTCGGAAATTTTTTTGTTAATATTTAAAAATCTATTGACAAATAATTTTTTTAATGGTAATATAAATACTGTCTTTAGGCGATTTTAAAATATTTGTCTAAAATATGGAGAGGTGGTCGAGTTGGTTTATGGCACCAGTCTTGAAAATTGGCGTAGGTTAATAGCCTACCGTGGGTTCGAATCCCACCCTCTCCGCCAAATAAATTAAAGGTATAAGACCATAAATTTATAATTATATAGATTTAAGATTTTATATCTTTATTTTTATATGGAGATGTACCCAAGTGGTGAAGGGGACTGTTTGCTAAACAGTTAGGTCCCGAAAGGGGCGCGGAGGTTCGAACCCTCTCATCTCCGCCAATAGGCTTAAATACTAGTAGTTTTACTAGTATTTTTTTTACTTAAAAAAATAGTAAAAAAATATTTAGTTGTATTAAAATGTATAAAAAATTATTTAGTTAACGGATAATTAATGGATGATAAAGGTATTGTAAACGGCTATAAATAAACACTTTACAGATTTTTAAAAGTGTTATAGTTGTTTTTTATTTAAAAAATAAAAAATGTAAAATATTATTAGAGTATAAAATATAAAATGAAGGAGTTGTAGAAAATGATTAAACTAATACAAGTAAAAGAAACAGTAGAAGACACAAAAATAACAGAAGATATGTATTGTATAGAATTATTAATACAAAACATTATACAACAAATAGAGAACAACAAAGAACTGAATTACGATGATTTTAAATTTACACAAGCAGTATTTAAAAAAGTTAAAAATGCTTTAAAAAAAGTAAATGAAGTAATAAAAATATAAGGGGGTGCGTTTATGAGAACACTAGAAGAAATGTTATATTATATAACAGAAGAAGAAAGAAGAGAAGAAGAAACACAAAAAGTAAAAGTTGAAGGAAGTAAACTTGAAACAAATTTAAGAGATTTAAGTAAAATACTTGCTGAAGTAATAGAAGAAATAACTAATAAAGACAGTATGTTATGTGAAGAAATAGACTTAATAGATAAGGCACAAATGGAATGTATAAAACAACTAGGAGATATATTAGAAACAATAAGAAATTACTAAAAAAGGCTTGAAATAGCAGATTAGGGCTTGATATTTGTTAAAAATGGTTGTATATATAATATTAAAATATATACAGGAGAGTGAAAAAATGAAAATAAAAGATTTAACAAATAAAAAAGAATTAACAAAACTTTATGAATTATACGAAGAAGAACTATATCAAAATACAGAAATAAATACAGAATTGACAAGAAAGACAATAAAGGAAGAAGAAAAATTTTTTGAAACATTAACTAATGAACAGAAAAAGGAATTTAATAGACTATGTGAATTAAAAACATTAAATGGTGCAGAAACAGATAAAAATATATTTGTTTATACATTTTGTTTAGCAGCACGATTAATATTTGAAAGTATAGATTAAGAGATAATATTATTTTTTATATTAAATACAAAAACACAACAATAAAAATATTATTGTTGCGTTTTTGTAAATAAGTCGTTTGGTTGACAATTTAAAATGTTACATAAAGATTCTATGTTGTCGTATTTAATAGACTTTGTTTTATTAGTAATTATATTATTAAAATTAGTATAGGAAATAGGTTTTATATTATTTAATTGATTAAATAACCAGTGTTTTGATTTGTTTTGTTTTTTTAAAATTTCTAAAACATTTAATTGTAACATATAGCATCGTCCCTTCATTATTATATATACTATTGTATACAAGACTGATAAAATTATTAACTTATTAAAACGACACTGACGAAAACAGTAGACAAATAAAAAATAATGTGATATTATACTATTAGAGTAATAAATAAAGAAGAAGGGGGAGTATGTATGGAAACAATGTATGGTAATGTGGCATTAATTGTAGTAATGGTGATTTTATTAGGTGCATTAGGAATTGTGTTATATTTTTTACCAGGTATAATTGCATATAAAAGGGGACACGTAAATAAAGGAATTATATTACTTATTAACTTTTTGTTAGGTTGGACTTTTTTAGGTTGGGCAGGTTGTTTAGTATGGGCTTTTATAGATACTGATGGAAGTAAAACAAGTAACTTGACTAGAAATATAGGTGGTAATAAATATGAAGACTTAACAAGACTACAAAAATTAAAAGAGAGTGGAACAATAACAGAGACAGAGTTTGAAATTGAAAAGAATAAATTATTAAGATAAAGGTGGGAGATATATGACTATATTTAGTGATGAAGAACTAGAACAAATTAAAAAAGTGTTAATTAGAAATATTAAAAAGAATGGAAAGATAACTGAAAACAATTTTATAATAGAACAAATAGATGAAAGTACTGATTTTGAAAGATATAAATATAAGAATATAGATAGTATTATTGGTTATTACATAAAATATGATGGGTTTATAGATAATAGTAATTTAGGGAATGTTATGTTAGATATGGAAGAATTAGAAAATAAGAATACAGGAGTTTTTACAAAGACAAATGTTATTGTAAGTATAATAACCGCAGTAATTCTACTTTTTACTTCTATTGCTACTGATAGTGTTTATAGTTTAATACTTATGGTGTACGGATTACTATGGGCGTATTTAAGTAGATATATAGGAATAAAAAAAGGAATATATACAGGTTATGTATGGGGATATTTTTTAGGATTAATAGGTTTTATTGTAGTATGTGTGTTAAAAGGTGAAGAGACAGAAATACAAAAAGAGAATAATAGTAATAAATATGAAGATTTAGAGAGATTACAAAAACTAAAAGAAAGTGGAACAATAACAGAAGTAGAGTTTGAAATTGAAAAGGCTAAACTATTAAAATAAAGGAGATAAAAGTAATTATAAGTTAATGTTATTAAACAAATATGATATAACAGAGACAAAATATAATGAGTTAAAGAAAATTGGTAATAAAACATTAATAGAAATAGAAAAACAAAATATGGAAAATACTTATTACAGAAATGTAGTAGGTATTTTTTGCTTTTTTACTTTAAAATAAGTTTAAAAACGATTTTAAAAAATAGTAATGTAATTTTATTGATTTGTAACTTAAAATGAAAATAAAAACGAATATAAGTGAAACTAAATAGATATAAAACAAAAAGGTAATGTGTATTTAAAAATTTTTAAATTTTATGAAAAATTAATAATGTATAGGTGTTATTATAAGTAACACTTTTTTTATTTTAAAAATATAAAAAAATATTTGGTTATATAAGTTAAATTTTACATTTAAAATAAAAAACTTTGAAAATTTTTAAAAATTAACAAAATGAAGGTGTTATTATATAATATAAAACTTTTTTAAAAACTTTGGTACCAAAAAGGAAAGTTTTACAATAAAGGAGTGTTGAAAATGAAATGTTGACAAAATTAAATTTATAACGATTTTTTGTATTTTATATTTTATTTAATTAAGTATGTAACTTTATAACCAAACTTAACTAATTTAATAACTAGAATTTAATAATTAAGGTTTTATAATTTTAAAGATTTAAAGGTTAAAAAATAATATAGAAAAATAGAATACAAAATAAAAAATATAAAAGGAAGGAGAATAAATATGTATTTTGAACAAGGAGCAAACAATAAATTAAAAGATACAGATAGAGTAAAGGTTACAAAATATAGAGATGAAACAATAGAAGTTAAAAATGTACAACATAGAAATAACAGTTTAACAAATATTGTAAAAATAAGTAAAAGAGAATATTACAATAAGAAAACAGGGAAAATATGTCAGTATAAAATAGAAGATAAAAAGAATATAAGCACATTAAGAAATAATATGAAAAAACTAAAACAAATATTAAAGAATAACTTTTTTGGAGAAAAAAATGAGATATTTGTAACGTTAACAACACAACGAGTAGTTAGTAGTATAAATGAAATGAAGAAGGCATTTAATAGTTTTTTTAGAAAGTTAAAGAGAAAGTACAATGGGTTGGAATATGTATATGTTTTAGAATTACAAGAAAAAAGAAATAGTTGGCATATACATACTTTAATAAAAGACTTAAAAAATAAACAATTATTTATTGATATAAAAGAAATTGAACAAATGTGGAATAAGGGAAATTGTTGTGTGAAAAGAGTAGGAAAACAAAGTAATGAGATTTGTAAGAATTACAATGATATAAATAAAAATGAAATAAGAGAAAAAAGTATTGAAGGTATTATTGACTATATGACAAAGACAAAAACAAAGGAACATATACCAGTAGGAGTAAAGCCTTGGGGTAAAAGTAAAGGAATAATAAAGCCGGAAGTAATTAAACAAACGTATAGTGAATTTAAAGAAAATAATTTAGACTGTGAAAAAGTACAAGAAACAACGTTATTGTTAAGAAATACAGAAAAAGGGGCAATATTAAATAGAATTAAGACAGAAAAATGGAAAAGAACTAAAAGTAAAGGAGAAATTAATAATGGAGAAGAAATACATAACATTAAAAGAAAGTACAGAATTATTAGGAATAAATGTAAGAACAATGAAAAAAATTTTAGAAAGGGCTAATCCAAATGAATTACATTACACAAGAATAGATAGAAAAATACTGATAAAGAAAGAACAATTAATAAATTATATAGATAAATATAGTAAGATATAAGATTTTAAAAAATGGTTGGAAATGGCTTATTTAGGGGTTATAATAACAAAAAATGGAGGTAGAGAAAATGGAAAAAGAAGATAGAATAAAAAAAAGAAGAAGTAAAGGGGAAGGGGGAATAAGGAAGTGTAGTAATGGAAAACTTGAAGGTACATATAACTTACATAAGGAAAATGGACAAGTAATAAGAAAAAGTTTTGTAAGAAATACAAAAAATGAAATACTTGATATAATGGCAAAATTAAGGGGGATAGGAATATTAGACAATAATGTAAAAGATATATGTATAAATAAGTATACAAATGAAATAAGATTGATAAAAATAGGACAGAGTAAGAGTGTAGGGAAATTAAGTAGTAATATTACATTTAAAGAATATTCGGAATACTATTTAGAAAAACATAGAAAAAATGGATTAAAAGGAAGAAAAATAGAAGAAACTACTTATACAAGTTATGTAGATAGAGTAAAAATGTTAAACAAATACATAGGAAATAAAAAAGTTGTAGATTTAGAGTATGAAGATTTGGAAGAGTGTATAGATAAACTACACGAAGTAACTTGTGATACAACAGCAAAACAAGCTAGAGATATATTAGTTAATATTATGAAGTTTGCTAAAAAGGATGGAATAACAGAAGAAAATGTATTACAAGATGAACTGTTAACAATAAAAGAGAAAAAAGGAAAAAAGGAAAGAAAAATATTACAGGGTGAAGATTTAAACAAGTTTGTTAATTATTGTAAAGAAAACAAAGTATATGATTTATTATTTATGTTATATACGGGTGTTAGAGTTAGTGAAATGACAGGAGTTTGTTGGAAAGATATAGATATGGAAAATAAAACTGTAAATATAGAAAGAGAATATAAACGAATATATACATATGATAAACTAGAAAAAAAGGAAAGTAAAAAAGTATTTAAAGACTTGAAAACAAAACATAGTTATAGAACAATAGGACTAAATGAAAGTATGGTAGAAATTTTAAAGGAACATAAGAAAAGACAAAAACAACTGGCAAAAAATAATGGAAAAGAATTTACAGAAGAAGACTGGGTATTTACAACAAAAAACTATACAGGTTATTTGAGTGACTATGCTAGTGATAAGTTTAAGAAAATAGTAAGAAAATTGAAATTAAAAGACTGTGAAGAATTAACTACACATATTTTAAGACATACTTTTTGTAGTATACGGTATTATGAATAAAATTGGTGTAGAGACAATGAAAGATATATTAGGACATGAAAATGTACAAGTAACACTTGGTATATATGCTCATTTAAGTAAACAAAATGTAATAAAGGCAAGTAGTAAAGTTGGAGAAAGTATTGATAGTATATAAGGTAACAAAATGAAATATAGTAAATATAAGGTAAATGTATGTTTTTATTTACTTTATATTTACTATAAAATAAGACATAAATATTAATACAAAAAATGTAATTTTTATGATTATATATTGAGATAGGTGGAAAGAAGATGGATAAAAATAATATTGGAATAGATAAATGAGTTGTAGGAGTTGAAACACAAGATATGAGATTTATTTGCTAAACAGTTAGGTCCCGAAAGGGGCGCGGAGGTTCGAACCCTCTCATCTCCGCCAATAGGCTTAAAGTACTGGTATTGATAAAATATTGGTATTTTTTTATATTCTAGGAAAGTTATCATAGTATGATAACTTTCTGTAGAAGATAAATATGGCAGAAATTAGATTTTGTAGCAGTTTGCACTGCGTACAAAATCTTAATTCTGGTTTTTTTATACAATTTTGACAAAAAGCATTGACGAAAATAAAAAAAATGTAGTAAAATTAACAAAATAGTGAAAAAAAGTTGAAAAATAAAAAAAAATACGATATAATTATTTATAGACAGGAAAGATGGTGATATAGTGCATAAAATAAAAAAAATATTATTTACTTTGATTATAAATATATTTATAATATCAAATATGTTTAGTGTAGTTTTTGCAGATGTTAGTCCAAGTGATTATAAACCATCAAGTATAACAACTTCAGAGTACCAAACAGCATTTACCAAAGCAGGAGTTGTATTGGGAGCAATAAGAAATGTAAGCGCTGTTGTAGCAGTAATTGCTTTAATGATAATAGGGATTAAATATATGATAGGTAGTGTAGAAGAAAGAGCAGAATACAAAAAAACAATGATTCCATATATAATAGGATGTATATTAGTTGTTTCAACTACAACAATAGTATCATTTATATACAATGCTGTAAAAGATTAAAAGTAGGTGAATATAGTGAAAAATAAAGTATTTTTAATATTGCTCCTGGTATTTGTAATATTTGCAATAGCATCAAATATAAATATAGTACAGGCAGTACAAACTAAGGGAACAACTACTAAAGATAAGGATATGAATACATATACAAAACAGGATTATAGTTCAGATACATCATTATCAGGTGTAATTTCTGGTGGAGATTCATTTATTGATGCAGGTAAAGATGGATCAGCCCAAATAGATAAAGGTAGCCTTCAAAATGCTTCTTCAAGCATTTATAATATATTATTAATATGTGGAATGATTGTAGCGGTTTTAATAGGTGCAATTTTAGGAATAAAATTTATGATAGGTTCTGTAGAAGAAAAAGCAGAAATAAAGGCGGCTTTAGTACCATTTATCATAGGATGTGTAGTGGTATTTGGAGCATTTGGAATTTGGAAAATTGTTGTAACAATAGGAAATAATTTTTAAATTTGTTATTAAAGTTTACTTAGAAAACTAGGTAATTTTTATATATAATATAATAAAAAGGGAGGAAATAAAAATGAAAAAAACAATGAAAATACTAACTGTATTATTATTGGCTATAGTTTTAATTACATTTACAACTAATGTTTTGGCAGCTGATAGTGGAGCATTAGATCCAAAAAGTATATCTGCAACTTATTCAACAGATAATAGTGGGTTAACAACAAAAGCAGGAAAAATAATGGGTATGATAAGAAATATAGCAGCAATAGCAGCAGTTATTATCATAATGGTATTAGGTGTTAAATATATGTTGGGTTCTGTAGAAGAAAAAGCAGAATACAAAAAATCTTTTATGCCATTAATAATTGGTATCGTATTAGTTGTTGCAGCAACAGCAATAGCATCATTCATATTCACTATGGCTGAATAATTTATAAATATATTACAAAGAATAATTCTTTCGAGAGTTATTCTTTTTTTTCGGCTCAAAACGAAAAAACGTCAAAATCAAATATCCCTATATAAAAGACGAAAAAAGCCTAAAATACGATGTTACAAAAATGTTACAAATATATTAAATTTCCACTTTTTTTGCCAAAAACTATACAATTATCCACAGGTTTATGTTATAATATATATTGTATAAATATAATAAGAAAGATACGGAGGAAAAAGAAAATGCAAACCTATGAAATTCCAAGAAATTATAAAGGAGAAGGAAGAATATTATACATATTTTCCACAAAAGGATTAATATACACATGTGTTGGAGCAGGCGTTGGGCTAATATTTTATTTTATATTAAAAATGCTTGGCTTTTCAATGATTGGACTGATAATAACACTAATATTCGCAGCAATAGGATTTGTAATAGGAACACTAAAAGTACCAGAATCATCAGCAACAGACATAACGAGAAAAACAGGAGGAGAAAATATAGATGATGTAATTGTAAGATGGATAAAATTCAAGAAGAATGGCAACAAGATATATGTATATAAACCAGAGGAGGAAACAAAAGATGGAAAGTAATCAATTAATAAACTTATTAACAATATTGTTAGGAATAATGATAGGCGTTTTATGTATACTTTGCTTAGTATTTTTAGTATTAAAATTAAAAAGTAGAGAACATAAAGAAAAAAAAGTTGTAAAGCAACAAGAAGAAAATGCAAAAATAAAAGCAAAAACTCTAACACCACAAAACTACACAAAAGAATCAATATTTAAATTTATGGAATTTGACGGAATAGAAGACAATATGATTTTACAAAAAGGCGGAAAAAGATTCTTAATGGTTATAGAATGCCAAGGTGTCAATTATGATTTAATGTCAGGACTTGAAAAAAATAGTGTTGAACAAGGATTTTTACAATTTTTAAATACATTAAGATATCCGATTCAAATTTATGTACAAACAAGAACTGTAAACTTAGGGGCTAGCATAAATACATATAAAGAAAGAGTTGATGATATTTCTAAACAATATGCATCAAAACAGATGGAATACAACCAAAAGGTTCGTTCTGGACAATTTACAGATGAAGAATTAAGCAAAGAAAAATATGAATTGATAAGACAAAGAAACTTGTACGAATATGGAGTTGATATAATCAACAATACAGAAAGAATGAGTTTAAATAAAAACATATTAAGCAAACACTATTATGTAATAATTCCATACTATCCAGAAGAGGCTTCAAGTGGAGCATATCAACAAGACGAAATAACAAGTTTAGCATTTTCTGAATTATATACAAAAGCACAATCAATTATAAGTTCACTTTCAGTATGTGGAATAAATAGTAAAATATTGGATTCAACAGAACTTGCAGAATTACTATATGTTGCATATAACAGAGACGAATCAGAAACATTTAATTTAAGAAGAGCACTAAATGCAGGTTATGAAGACTTATATTCTACTGCACCAGATGTTCTAAGTAAGAGAATGAAAGAACTTGATTTAAAAATTGAACAAGATGCAATAAAGAAAGCAAACGAAACAATATATGACGTAATTGAAGAAAGCGAAAAACAAAGAAAAGTAAGACAAAAAGAAGCAGAACTTGATGCATTAATTGACCAAATGGCTAAGGCTTTAATTGAAGAAAACAAAAGATCTGTAGGAGCAGATGTTGCAGAGGCTGCTATAGAAAAAATAGACAATGATAGTAAAAAGAAGAAAACAAAGGAAAAAGAAGGAGGAGAAGAAGATGGCAAAAAAACAAAAACAACAAGAAGAAAATCTACAAGATCAATTTAGAGAATATAGAGAAGAAGATGTTTCAATATTAAAAAAGAAATCTATAAAAGAATTAATCGCACCATCAGGAATAGATGCATCAAATATAGACCATTTAGAGATAATTTCTAATACAAAAAGATTCGCTCGTAGTTTTTTTGTATCATCTCTTCCAAGAACTTGTAGATTTCCAGAATTATTTAGGGATTTATATATGTTTGGAGATACAAACACATCAATATTCATAAATCCTATAAAAGAAGATAAATCTCAAAACGATTTAAATAGAGTTATAAATGAACTAGAAACAGAAAGAATTGTGGCAGCAGATAAGGGAAATATAAATAGGGAAAGTACAATTTCACAAAAAAGATTAGAGGCAGAACAATTAAGAGATGAAATTGCGGCAGGTTTTAATAAATTATATGAGGCTTCAATAATCTCAACACTTTTTGCTTATAATATGGAAGATTTGGATAGATATACTAAATTGTTATCTTCAGAAATGTCAAAAACAATGGTTGGAATGAAAACGGCTTGGGGAATGCAAGAAGATGCATTTAAGTCTAACTTGCCGTTTATGAATGATAAAATACATAAAACACATACATTTGACAGAAATTCTATGGGAACTGTATTTCCATTTACAACATCAGAAGTTGGACATCCTACAGGTGTTCCATTAGGATTTAACAAACAAACAGGTACACCAATATTATTTGATAATTTCCATTCATCACTTACAAACTATAATATGGTTATATTTGCTAAGTCTGGAGCAGGTAAATCTGTAACAATGAAAACATTAATTTCAAGGTCATCTGTTTTAATGGGAATAGAAAGTTTAGCACTTGATGCCGAAGGTGAATACACAATAGTGGCTGAAAGTTTGGGTGGAATTAATGTTGTAATTAGTCCAACATCTCAAACAATTATAAATTTGTTTGATGTTGAGACTGAGGTTATAAAAGATGAAATAACTGGTAAAGAAAGAGTTACTTTAAATATAGAGAATAAGGTAGAGGATGTTACTCAGGCTTTACTTACTATGGCTAGAGGTAGTACTCGTTCTGATGAGGTTAATGAGTTGACAAAGCAAATTATTGCTGAGTCTGTTGCAGAGGAATATGCGGCTTTAGGGATTAATAGTAATCCAGAAAGTTTGTATAAACAGTCTGCAGGGGTTATGAGAGGTAATATTTTCTCTAAGGAGAAAAAGGATATGCCTACAATTGGTTCGTGGTATAGAAGAATTCAAGGAAAGGCTAGGGAAAATACTAACTCAGATTATCAATATCATTACAGTTATTTATTAAAAGTTATGAAACAGTACATAAGAGAATATGATGGGCAAATGGCATATTTTGATGGACAGTCAACTTTTGAGTTACTAGAAGGTGCCCCATTTATAAACTTGGATATTTCTCAATTGGAGGAAAGATTTGCAAGACCTCTTGCACAACAGATTTTGCTTTCTTGGATTTGGGAAAAATTCGTTAAGAAAAATAGTGAAGATAGAAAGAAGGCTACACAAAAGAGAGTTTTAGTTGATGAGGCTTGGATGTTATTGCCATATCCTGAGGCTGTTGATTTCTTGAATAAGATGGCTAGACGTGCGAGAAAGAGAAATGTTTCTTTGGCTATTGTTTCTCAAAGATTCCAAGATTTTTATGAGAAACCTGAGGCTCAGGCAGTTCTTACTTCTTCTGATACTAAACTATTTTTAGCACAAGATAAATCTGAAATACAATACTTGAAAGAGGTGTTTAAACTTTCAGAGGGTGAAGCTAACTTTTTGATTACTTGCCAAAAGGGTGAGGGTTTGCTTAAGGTTGGTGCTGATTCGGCTATTTTGAAGATTATGCCGACTAGAAAAGAGTTTGAGTTTGTTGAGACTAACTTGAACCAGATTGCAAAGAGAAATAATGCGTAAAGTATGTCAGGAGGTTTAAACTTTATGAAGATTTTTCAAAATAAAAATTTGTTTAAGAAGTTAATTATTGTGCTTTTGTTTATTACAATTTTTAGCTTTTGTATGCCTAAGGTTTCGAGGGCAGATGATTTAGGAGGAAAGCTGTTAAATCCAATAATGTCAATTTTTGTGGCATTAGGTGATGGTACAATGACCATCATACAAAAAATGGTTTTGCAAATTGATGAGAGTGTTATTAACATTGATACTTCGTCAAGTTTTTGGGCAAAAGCACTTGTTATAATAGCAGCAGTTGTGGTTGTTTCGGTAATTGTTGCAGCAACAGTACTTACTGCTGGAGCAGCAGGTGCAGTTACAATGGCAGGAATTGCTGCTGCATTAAAAGGAATTGCTGCTGCAGCAATTGTAATAGGTGTAACAACAGTAACTTTTCCTGTGACTACGCAAGTTGTAGAGGGAATGTTGCCGGATAGTTTTATTTTACCAATGTATGAAGTAACGCCACAGGAAATTTTTTCTAACAAAATACCATTGTTAGATGTTGATTTTTTTCATCCTATGGATGATAAGACATATACAACGCCGGCCGAAACTAAGAAAGTTAAAGAGAATGATACAACAGAACATATACTTACTTATATAAAAGATGAATTAAAAAATAATTATGGTTATGATGAAAAAAAGGCTGAGTCTATGAATATAGATGATAAAAATAGTAAACCTAGTAAATATGTACAAAAAAAATGGGATTATGGTGGAAGAACATATGTGTTTTCATATTGTGAAGGAGGAACAGAAGACTATTTAGTTACTAGATATGAAAAAGATGGTAAGAATCTTCAATGGTTAAAAGATGAAGAGAATGATTCATCTAGCTATGGTAGGAAATTGACATGGGATGATGGAAAAAATTCTGCTTGGAGAAATGGAAACGCTGAGGTTAGTATAGAAGGAAATGAAAAGTCTGTAACTGTAAAAGAAGAGACAAGTGTTACAGTAACTTCTACGGCAAAGGAATTAAGAACAATTGTTGCCAATTGGTATAATATTTTAAGAGATATAGCATTAGTGGCATTATTATCTGTATTGGTATATGTAGGTATTAGAATATTGTTGTCTGCAACTTCAGGAGAAAAGGCAAAATATAAACAAATGTTGGTTGATTGGTTAGTTGCAATATGCTTATTATTTTTAATGCAATATATTATGTCTTTTTCAAATATGTTAGTAAAAAAAATAATAGAAATTGTAGATACAGCAAATGTTTCAGCAACAAAAGCAACAGAAATAAAAGAACCAAATCTTTTTGTTATAACAGATAAAAAGAAGGTGAAAAAGGCATATGAGGTTCTAGTTGGTGATGGTGGTGAAGAGAATGCATATTATAAATATTTCTTAAAATCGGATTTTGAAACACCTGCGGGAAGCAAAGATAATGCAGTAGCTTTAGCGTGGCCAGCAGAGAACTTTATGCAACAAGCAAGACTTAATGCTCAATTAAGAGAAGTTAAACAAGATAAGGATGGAAATTATGATACAGATGAAATTAGCGAAACATACGTTGCTATAGGTTGGAAGTTAATTTATGTTGTTTTAGTAGTATATACAGTAATTTTTATATTTACATATGTAAAAAGGGTATTATATATGGCTTTTTTAACAATGATTGCACCATTAGTTGCATTAACATACCCTATTGATAAAATTAATGATGGAAAAGCTCAAGCATTTGATATGTGGTTCAAAGAGTATATATTTAACTTATTAATTCAACCTTTACATTTGATTTTGTATACTGTTTTAATTGGTTCAGCAGTGGAATTTGCAAGTAAAAATATTATTTATGTTGTAGTTGCTTTAGGATTTATGACTCCTGCAGAAAAATTGATGCGTAGATTCTTTGGATTTGAAAAAGCACATACTCCTGGACTATTGGGTGGACCTGCAGGAGCAGCAATCATGATGAGTGGAATGAATAAATTACTTGGAAAAAGGAGTGATTCAAAATCTTCAGGTTCATCTTCAAATGGAGGTTCTGGAGATGGTGATGAGGATAAATCTAGTTTAAGGTTTAATGATAATTTTGATAAAACAGGAGCAATTTTAGGAAAAGGTCCCCAAGATTTACAGGATAAATTAGAAGATAATAAAGAGGATCAAAAATTAATAGATTTACAGAAACGAAAAGAAGAGGCAGAGAATGAAATTAAACAAAATGGTGCTGGAAAAAAAGAAGCAGAAAATGATTTAAGTAAAATAGATGATGAAATGAAAAGAATAAATGATGCTAATAACAAAAAAACATCAGGGACAATTGGAGAAATTCCAACTAAAGATAATCCTCAATTATCTAAAGGGGATCAACTAAAAAGAAAAATAAAATTAGGCGGAAAATCATTGGTTAGAGCAGGAAGATATTATGGACATAAGAAATTATCTAATGTTGGTAAAAAAATAGAAAATTCTCATCCTTTTAGAACAGGTCTAAAAATGTATGGTGGACTTGCAGCAGGTACTGCAGGTGCAATATTAGGTGGTATAGCAGGAGGAGATCCAACAAAGGCATTCCAATATGGTGTTGCTGGTGCTACTGGAGGATATAAAGCAATGGATGCTATATTACCAGAAATGAAGTCTGATGAAGATTATAAAAATGCAAACGAATTGAGAAAAGAAACTTATTATGGTGATAATTATGACAATGTAAAATTGAATGAGTATGTAAGACGTCAAAAACATGATTATGATAATAGAGTAAAAATAGAAACAGCTTTGGGAAGTAAGAAATCAGCAGATGAATTTATAAAGAACGATATGGGCGAGTATATGAAAAATGGAGTTACGGATATAGATGAAATGATGACATTAAATAGTATGGTACAAGACGGAACTTTTACTGATAGAGATATGGCTATTGCAACAAGAAAATATGCTAAGAGGGCAGGATCTAAAATTGGAGATATGAAACAAAAAGATCAAGATGAATGGCATACTACATTTGCTAAAGAGTTCAGAAAAAATCCTAGACTAAAGAAGGAAAATCTTGATGCTGACAAAGAAGCAGATAAAGTTATTAAATTAACTAATACGTATTTTGATAGAATGAATAAATAAAAATGAGGAGGACTATAATTATGTATAATTTAATAAGATTTTTTAATCAAAACAGAAAGAAGATTATAACGGTTATACTAATTATAGTCTTTATAATTGCTGTAATACAAATATTGAATTTTATATCAAAACAACAAAAAACTTCAGATTTAGAAAATATTATAATAAAAAATGAAAATTATGGAGATGAAGTAGTTTCATCAAAATCACCGATAACTGGTAAATCAGTACCAGAAGATGAGCTAAAAAGTGCATCTGATGTAATTAAACAATTTATTGAGTATTGCAATAATAGTAATGTTGAGTCAGCATATAGTCTTTTAACTAATGAGTGCAAAGAAGAAATGTATCCAACTTTAAATGATTTTAATAATATTTATTTTAAATATACATTTGGAGGAGAAAAAAAGACATATACAATTGAAAATTGGATAGATAACGTGTACCAAGTAAGGATTACAGGAGATATATTATCTACTGGAAAAATAGATAATGCAACAACTAAACAAGATTATATAACAATTGTTGAGGAAAACAATGAATTAAAATTAAATATTAATAAATATGTTGGAAGAAGTAATCCTGATAAAGTTACAGAAATAGATAATATAAAATTTACAATTACTCAAGTAGATACATATATGGATTATAAGGAATATAATTTGCTTATAGAAAATAATTCTTCAAATGATATTTTATTAGATACAAGCAATGATACTAAATCAATATATTTAATCGATAGAAATGATAAGAAAACATATTTTTTAAGTAGTGAAATAACACCAAATCAATTTGTTGTACAAAGTAAATATAAAACAAATTTAAAAATTAAATTTGCATATGAATTTGCTTCAAATAATTCATTAAAAAATATAGTATTTTCAAAATCAATATTGAATTATGATGAATATAGAAAATTAGATAATAAAGAGCAATTTAATGATTTTCAAGAATTAAAAATAAAAATTTAAAATAGTTAGGAGGATAATATATTGGAAAATTTTAAGAAAATATTAAAATCTGTGTTTTCTTTTAAGACAGTTATTTTAGTAATAGTTATTGTTTTGGTCATACTTATTATATTATCTTCTGGATTTTATTTTATAACAATAGATGATGGTGAATGGGAAGATGCAGAATTGGGAAATCCATCGAGTTATACAGAACATGTTAATATTAGCGGTGAAACAGGATTAAGTGTTAGTAAGGATGAATTAAAGACAAATGCTTTAAAAGGACTAAAATATACTGATGAAGAGATTGCAAATATGTCTGATGAAGAGGTTATAAGTAATCTTCAAATTAATAGAAAATTAAAGAAAAAGCCTAAGGTTAAAAGTTTAAATGAAGTAACACAAGCAGAATTGTTATGGTGTACGAATGATGTGTATTCTAAATATTTGGATAGCCCGGAAGAATTGGAAAAATTATTAAATGCAGAAATAGTTACTCAATATCCTGATTTAGGTGATGTTGAAGGTGGATTGAATGGTATTATAAAATTTAAAAGACATAAAGAAAATGGTAAGTCAGAATTTTTAACATATATAGATGCAGAAACTTTTGACAAATATATAAATGATAATAATAGTGATGTTTTAAATTATTTTACGTTGGACGATACAGGAAATGCTGTAATTGCATCAATAAATACAACAACTGAAACTTTAGAGTCTAATGATAATGAAATGGTTTTATCTGATTATTCTTCTGAGTTAACAGATGATAATAAGAATAGTGATGGTAGTTATCAAAAAGTAACTAAAAGCATTTCAAAGCAAACGATAGGTTATAAGAATTCTGTTCAGAGTTATACATTACCATTTGATTATTTGTGGACATTGTTAGTTATTGGAGAAGACAAAAATTTTGTTATGGAATTGGCAGATTTGGCAAAAAATAGTGAAATCACTATATCAATTTATGACAATTTAACAACTGATACTAATACTGATGTATACACATATAAAAAAGAAACAAGAACTGATACATTTGTAGTAGTTTCTCCTACAACTACTTATGGTGTAGAAAATGTTCCAACTAGGGGGTATTGGTGGCCAGATGATAGAGAATCTGATTCGGTTGGGGTAAGGGAACAACCTGATTTTGAAACAGATGAAACAGAGTATAAAATTACACATACCGTAAAAACAGAAATAAATACTCCAACAATTGCATTAACAAAAGCAAATGTCTGGATAGTTGATTATAGTGTGGAATATACTTATAAAGAGGCAGAGGTTATAACAGATGATACTAACTCAAAGACTGAAGATGATACAGAATATGTAAAAGATGTGGATGCATCTGGAGACTCAAAGAGTAATAGTGCACTATTAAATAATAAGCATGCTCAAGATTTAGCACAAAGAGCAAGAAAATATATAGAGGATCATAAGAAGGATACTACAACAAGCAGAGCGCATACAATAGGGACAAGTGGTAAGAAAGCTGATAGTTCTGCATTTAATTCGGTGTTAAACAATTATAAGGATACTGGATTATTGGATTCTAATAAAAAAGATGAAACTACAAAGAGTGATTCAAGTAGTACTCAAAGTTCTACAACTAATGATAATGCAATTCTTTTTGCAGTAGTTCCTTCATATGTAAATGTTGATATATATAGACATAAAATAGATAGGAAACAAACAACAAATTTGAAGACGACAAAGCAAGAGTATGTTGCACAAACCCCCGTAAATAATCCTAAGGATGATAAAGATGCAGATACTGATAATTTTGTTAAAATATTGTGTAAGAAAAAACATAGAAAGGCAAAAAATTATTTAACTGATGGTACAACAACTTCATGGCTTTGGGAGATTATGCAAAAGAATTGTTCTGATAAATTTATTGATTTGACAAAATATTTATTTTATAAGGCAACAGGAGCAAATTTTGGCGTAAAAGAATACGATTTTTCTGAATTTAATCCAGGTAGTTTTTCAAATACAACTGGTGGAATATACGGAAATACTATTCAAGAAAAAGTATGGTTCATGCTTAAAGATTTAGGGTATAGTGACATTGCAGCTGCTGGAGCAATGGGAAATATTCATTATGAATCAGGAAGTTTTGATCCTACATTAGTTGAAGGCGGGTTTAATGAAAATAATGGAGGAATTGGTATTTGCCAATGGACAAATTACCCAAGAACTAATACAAGTGGTAGAAATACAAATCTAAAATTATATGCAGCATCTAAAGGAAAGACTTGGCAAGATGAAGATATACAAGTTGAATATTTAAGAGGCGAACTTACAAAAGGTGGAGGAGCAGATGGATATGCATCATATCAGCCTGGTGATAGAGTAAAGTTTTATGGGCTTGCAGTTGCTAAAGTAAGTATTTGGGAAAATGCAACGACAATTGATGAGGCTACACAGGCATTTTGTTATACTTTTGAAAAACCTAATAAGAATGCGGCTCATGATTCAATGTCTCAAAGAATTGCATATGCTCAACAGTATTATAATTCATATAGTGGAAAGGAGAAACCATTAGATATAACTACTAATTTAACAGGTGATAGTAAAACAAAAATGGAAGCATTATTAGCAGAAGCACAAAGAATTGCTAATGATGATAGATATACATATAGTCAGGCAAATAGATTTGGAGAACTTCAATATGATTGTTCAAGTCTTGTGTATAGATTATATTCTCAATATTTTGGTATATCAGTACCAATGAGTACTTCAGCATATGGTACTCAATATAGAGTTGGAGCAGCAACAAGCACAAGTTTACAACCAGGTGATGTATTATGGAGAAGTGGACACGTTACTATTTATATAGGAAATGGTGTTTATGTTGCAGCACATACGGATAAGGTAGCAACTGAAAAACAAATTAGAGTATATAATGATAGTCCTTCTAAATATACGTATGTTTATAGATTTATTACTAATTAAAATATAGTCTGTCTAGAATGGTGGTGAAAAAAGTGTATGGATAAATTGAAAAAAAATATTATAATATTAATAGTAAGTATGATTATTTTAATTATAATAATTATTTTAGGCATCTTATTGTTAAATAAAAAACAAGAAGAAAAAAATAATGCAGCAATTGACGTAAGTGATCCGGGTGAAGAAGTTGATTTTGAAAATTCACAACTACATGATTTAACAGATAAAAATCAATACTATACAGTAAGAAATTGCATAAATGCTTTTATTAAGTCATTGTATAATGATAATTCAATTTATTACTTGGGAGAAGAAAAAGAGGAAGAACTTCAAAAAGAATATGTTTATAATTTAATAGATTCTGAATATAGAAAAAGCAATAATATAACTGAGGAAAATGTTCTTACAAAGATAAAAACATTTGATGAAGAAAAGTTATTTGTACCAATTAAAATGAAAGTTTTGGAAAAAGAAAATGTGTATAAATATGTTGCATATGGAGTTATTACTAATTTAAGTGATTACCAAGATGCCCAAGAAATATATATTATGGTAAATTTGGATAATAATAATAATACATTTTCTATAGATCCGGTAAATAATAATTATAATAGTATTGACGAAATAAATGTTGAAAATGAAAATAGTTTAATTGAAGAAAATGATAACAATTCATATAAAGTACAAAGTGTTACAAATGAATATATTGCAAATGAATATTTTGTTTTATATAAAAGACTGGCACTTAGCGATCCTGAACTTTTGTATAATATGTTTTCTAATGAATATAAAAGTGCAAGATTTGGAAGTTTGAATGAATTTAAAAATTATATAAACAATAATAAAGAAGAAATAATGAAAATTAACATGGGACAATATCTTGTTGATGCTTATGATGAATATACAGAATTTGTTGCTAAAGACCAGTTTGGAAATTATTATGTTTTTGACGAGAATAATTCAAAAGGTGACGTTGAGATAAAGCTTGACACATATACAATTCCAACTGAAAAATTTAAAACAGAATATGACAAAGCAGAAAGTGAGAAGGAAGTCCAAATGAATATAGACAAATTCATTCAGATGGTAAACAGACATGACTACAAAACGTCATATAACTGTATAGCAGATGGTTTCAAAAATAATTATTTCGATACACAAGACAAATTTGAAAATTATATAAAAAATGCATTTTTTGAATATAATAATTTTGAATTTGAAAATATTGAACAAAAAGGAAATAATTTATATACATGTACTGTAACACTTACAGACTTGACAGGGAATAGCAAGGATACTAAAAAAATAACAATAATAATGCAATTAAATGACAATTACGATTTCAAAATGTCATTTAGTGTATAAAATAATAAAAAAGGAAATGATAATATTTTTACTATCATTTCTTTTTTTTCTAATGGTAAAACTGCTAAATATACTGCTGTAAGTCCAGTTTCTAAAATTATTAAATAAGTATAAAGTTTATAATATCATAATAAAAAAACATTTACAATATTTAAAAATTATAAAAACAATTGAATCTAAATTTTTATATATTACCATTGTGCAATATTAAAAATATTGTAGAATTTTTGTTATTGTATTTTTTTCTATGCTATGTTAGAATATGGATAAGGAGTGATGCCAATGATAGAAATAAAAAACATATCAAAAGAATACAAAAAAAATAAAAAAGTAATAAACGATATCAATTTAGAAATAAAAGACGGAGAAATATTTGGATTTCTAGGACCAAATGGAGCCGGAAAAACAACCACAATAAAAATGATAACAGGAATATTAGAAATAGACAAAGGAGACATTTTGATAGACGGCAAAAGCATAAAAAAAGAACCAATAGAGGCAAAAAAACAAATAGGCCTAGTACCAGACAATCCAGATGTATTTTTAAAACTAAAAGGTATCGAATACTTAAATTTTATGGCAGACATATATGAAGTATCAACACAAGATAGGGTTAAAAGAATAAAAGAACTATCGGAAAAATTTGAAATAAATAATGTATTAAACAACAAAATAGAAAGTTATTCTCATGGAATGAGGCAAAAATTAATAATAATTGGAGTATTATTGCATAATCCTAAAAACTGGATTTTAGATGAACCAATGACTGGACTTGACCCAAAATCCTCATTTGAACTAAAAAATATGATGAGAGAACATGCAAATCAAAAGAATACAGTATTTTTCTCAACACATATTTTGGACGTAGCAGAAAGATTATGTGATAGAATAGGTATTATAGATAAAGGAAAATTATTATTTGTAGGAACATATGAAGATTTGAAAAAAGAATTAAAAGAAAATAAATCATTAGAAGAATTATTTATGGAGATTGTAGAAAATGAGTAAAATAAAAAATATATTTAATTTAACAAAAATTCTTTTTTTAAATTCTTTTCAAAATCCATATATAATCGATCCAAAAACAAATAAAATTAATAAAAAATCAATTTTTATTTGGTTTTTGGTAATTGTTATGGTAGCATTATCATATTTGAGTTATATGATAGTGGATGAATTAGTAAAAATTGGACAACCTACATTATTTTTAAACTTTTTCTTTTTAATAATAATGATAATAATGATTTTTCAAGTAATTTTGGCAAGTACAAATGTATATTTCTTTTCACGAGATTTAGAAGTTTTACTGCCTTTGCCAATAAAAACTGAAGAATTATTAATTTCAAAATTTAATACATTAGTAATTAATTTATATTTTTCGGAAATTATTTTTGCACTATTTCCATTAATTATTTATGGCATTTGTACATATGCTGGAATAATATATTATTTATATTTAATTATAATTTTATTAATTTTTCCGGTTTTGCCAGCATTATTTGTAAGTATAATAACAATGTTATTTATGAAATTATCTAAATTAATAAAAAATAAAGATATTTTTCAAATAATAATTACAATAATATTTATTACATTTGTATTTTTTGTAGAATTTAAAATTGGAAGTATTTTTATTAATAAAACACAAAAAAATGAAAATTTAAATCAGGAAGAATTAGTGCAAATATTTAGTGGATTTTATGATAAATTAAAAAATATTTATAATTATTTTTTGGAATTAAATCCAACAATTAATTTTTTAAATAATTATAATAAATTAAATTCAGTTTTTAATTTATTAAAAATTATTTTTATTGATTTTTTATTTTTTATTTTATTTATTTTTGTTGGAAAAAAATATTATTTAAAAAATATTTTAAAAAATAATAATAATTATTATTTAAATAAAAATAAAAAAAATATAATAGAAAAAAAATCAAAAAAATTAAATATTAAAAAATCATATATAAAAAAAGAATTTAAATTATTATTTAAAAATCCAATATTTTTTATGCAATGTATTTTACCAATTTTTATTTTAATAATTTCCCTTACAATTATAGTAATAACCATGTTACCGAATTTACAATTAATTTTAAATTCTAATTTAATTGGAGAAAAAATTGAATTTTCGGTTGATTTAAATGTTATTTGTATAGTAATTGCAATTATACAATTAATATTTGCAATATCAAATATTTCTATAACAGCGATTTCTAGAGAAGGAAAAAATGCAAATTATTTAAAATTTATACCGGTAGATTTGTTTAAACAATTTATTTATAAAAGTGTGCCACAAATAATTATTAATAATATTTTAATTTTATTTATTTTAATTTTAATTAAAATTATTTTACCTAAATTTGATTTAATTTATTTATTTTTAATTTTTATTATTTCTAATTTATTTAATATTATTAATAGTGAATTAATGGTTTTAGTTGATTTATGGCGTCCTAATTTAAATTGGAAGTCAGATTATGAGGCTACTAAGAGTAATAATAAAATTTTTCAATATGGTTTTAGTGTTATTAGTATTTTAATTTTGGTGTATTTTTATAAGGTATTAAAGGATATTAAATTAATTTATTCTTGTTTATTAATTATTTTAATTTTATTTGTTTTTATTTTATTATTTAATAAAATTATTAAAATTAATATTAATAAATTTTTTAATAAAATAAATAATTAATTTTTGTGATTTTTAAAAAATAAATAATATTATATATTCGAAAAAAGTAAAAATTTCCAATATATAATATTTTTTATTTTATAAAGTATTTTATGATTATTTTTTTAAATAATTATTTAATTTATTTTAATGCCCCAAAAATAAATTAATAAAAAATTGTAAAATACTATTTTCATTATATAATTTCATTAAATAATTTTTTGTAAATGGAATATGCCATAAAATAAAGAAAATAAAAATAATAATTAAAATAGTAATAAAAAAAGCAAATAAATCTTTAAGTTTGTTTTTAATATTTACAAAAAAATTAGAAAAATAATTTGTGTAATTAATATCATTATAATTAATATTATTATTTTCAGAATAATTTTTATTATTTTTAGAATTAGAATTATTAAAATTTTCTGTATAATAATTATCAGAATATTCTTGATTAATATTATTTTTTGTATAATTATTTTTATTATTTTCTAAGTTATTATAATTTAAATTATTTTTTTTATAATTATTTTGAATATTATTTAAATAATTTAATTTTTCTTTTAATATATTTAAATTATTTTTTAAATTAATATTTTCTTGATATAATGAATTATAATCATTAATTGAAATTTCCGTATTCTTTAAATTTAAATCATATTTTTTTCTTTTTTCTGAATCCGATAAAATATCATAGGCTTCATTTATTTTTTTTATTTTTTCTTCATATTTATTTTTATTTTCATCTTGTTGCAAATCTGGATGATATTTTTTAACTAATGTTTTATATGCTTTTTCAATTATTTCTGGTGAAGCATTCTTATTTACTTCCAATATTTCATAATAATTTTGTTCCAATTAAATCAATCCCTTCTTTATTAATATAACATAAAAATAAAAAAATAAAAATAATTATTGCAAATTTATTTTTATTTCATAAAATAATATAAGGTGATAATTATGAATTTAGGGTTAGCTTTATCTGGAGGTGGAGCAAAAGGTGCTGCACATATTGGAGTACTGAAAGCATTTGAAGAAGAAAAAATAGAAATAAATTATATAGGAGGAACATCGTCGGGAAGTATAGTAGCAACTTTATATGCAGGTGGATATAAAGCAGATGATATTTATTATATTTTTAAAAAATATTGTAAAAAAATAAAATATGTAGAATTGAAAAATATATTTAAATTATTTTTTGGAATTACTTTAACAGGGATAATAACAATTGATGGTTTAAATTCCGGAAAATCAATAAAAAAATTAATTAATAAAATATGTGGTAAAAAAAATATTTATAATATTTCTGATATTAAAATGCCACTTGCAATTCCAAGTGTTGATATGAATACAGGTGATGTAATTTGTTTTACATCTTCTAAAATAAGAGCTTTTTCTGATAATACAATTTTTGTAAATGATGCAAATATTGGAAATTGTGTTCAGGCTAGTTGCAGTTTTCCATCTGTTTTTTCTCCATGTGATTTTAATAATAGAAAATTAGTTGATGGTGGAATTAGGGAAAATGTGCCTTGGAGAGAACTTAGATTTTTGGGTGCTGATAAGGTTATAAGTGTTGTTTTTGAAAATGAAGTTGATGATAGTTGTTGTAAAAACTTAGTTGATGTTGCTGTTCGTTCTTTTGCATTAATGGGTAAGGAACTTTCAAAACATGAACTTAGTGGGGCGGATTATTTAATTAAAATTAAAAGTAAAAAGATTTCTCTTTTGGATATGAGTAAAATGGATTATTTTTATAAGTTGGGGTATAGGGAAGCGAAGAAATTTATTCTTCAAAATTTAAAATAATAGTTGTAATAAGTAAATATTTATTATATAATTCGTTCGCCTTCGAAAGGAGGTGAACGAATGAAGGACATTAAGGAACTACTAAAAATCATTTTAATATTAAAACTTCTAGAGTTTTTGGAAAGTGATTGAAGTTTAAAAAGAACAGGACTGCCATCCTGTTCTTTTTATTATATGAAAGACATTAAGAATTTTTTATATTTTGCTTAAGCTACTTGTAGTATACTACATATTTTATTATATGTCAATATTTACGAAAAAATTCATATTAACTATAAATATATTTTATATTAGAAATTTAATTATAAAATAAAATTTAGTACAATTTTAAACTTTTTCAGTAGTTTCAATATTTTTTTCTACATCTTTATTTTCAATCTCCAAGGCCTTTTTCTCATTTTCCTGACGTTGCAAATTATCCTTAGCAACAGTCATCAATAATTTAATTCTATTCGCTTGGTTAGTCTCACTAGCACCTGGGTCATAATCAACAGGAGAAATATTAGCCTCCGGATATTTTTCCCTAATAGTTTTAATAACACCTTTACCAACAACATGATTAGGCAAACAAGCAAAAGGCTGAACACAAATAATATTAGGAATATCATGTTCCATATATTCAATCATTTCTGCAGTTAAGAACCAACCTTCACCAGTTTGATTTCCAATAGATAAAACATCTTTTACTTTATCTTCTAAGTGCCAAATATCACAAGGTTGTAAATAACCTTTTTTAGAATTTGCCAATGCAATTTTTTCATCTTTTTCTAATATATCAATTAATTTAATCGCAATTTTACTTATTTTTGCAGATGTTTTATTTATATTTAATAAACTATTAAACGTAATTTTATGTGTTGCCATAAATTTAACAAATCCCATAAAGTCAGGTAAAATAACTTCTGCGCCTTCCTTTTCAAGCATTTCCGCAGCGTAGTTATTACCAAATGGATGATATTTAATTAATACCTCTCCAACAATTCCTACTTTAGGCTTTTTTACAGATGTATCTAATTCAATTTTCTCAAAATCATTTACAATATCATAAATACTTTGCTTAAATTGTTTATTTGTTGATTTTTTAACCATTTGTTTACATTTAGCCATCCACTCATCATAAAGTTTTTGAGTTTCACCTTTGTTCACTTCATAGGCTCTGTTTTTTGTAAGCATTTTTTGTAATAAATCACCATAAACAACAGATTTTATTAATCCTTCAATTAATTTTGGTGTTATTTTAAATCCTGGCATTTTTTCCATACCAACAACATTGAATGATATTACTGGTACATTGCTAAATCCTGCGTCTTTAAGAGCTTTTCTTATAAATCCTATATAGTTTGTTGCTCTACATCCACCACCTGTTTGTGACATGATTAAGGCAGTTTTATTTAAATCGTATTTTCCAGATTCAAGAGCTTCAATCATTTGTCCTGTTACTAAAATTGAAGGATAACAAGCATCATTATTTACATATTTTAATCCTGTTTCAACTGTATGTTGAGTACATTCTCTTAGTAATACTGCATTATAACCTGCGGCTTGTACGGCAGACTCCAATAAATCAAAATGTACTGGTGCCATTTGAGGGATTAAAATTGTGTAATCTTTTTTCATTTCTTTCGTAAAGATTTTTTTCTTTAATCCGTAGTCACCATGGGCTTTTTCTTCTTGTTTTTTTGTAATACGTTTATTCATACTTGCTAGAAGTGAACGAATACGAATTCTTACTGCCCCTAGGTTATTAACTTCATCTATTTTGATTAATGTGTACATTTTATCATAACTTGACAAAATTTCTTCAACTTGGTCTGTTGTTACAGCGTCAACACCACATCCAAATGAGTTTAATTGTACTAATTCTAGGTTATCGTGTTTACCAACAAAGTCTGCTGCTGCGTAAAGTCTTGCGTGGAATACCCATTGGTCTACAACCCTTATTGGACGTTTTGCTTCTGTTTTATCAGACACACTGTCTTCTGTTAGAACACATAGTCCTAAAGATGTAATTAAAGTATCTATACCATGGTTTATTTCGGGGTCGATATGATAAGGTCTTCCTGCTAAAACAATTCCTCTTAGGTTGTTTTCTTCAATATATCTTACGGTTTCAGAACCTTTGTCACGTATATCCTTTTTACATTTTTGATATTCTGCTTCTGCCTTTTCTGCGGCTTCTAGTAATTCTTTTTTAGTAAAGTTATATTCTTTGAATTCATCTAATTCCATTATCTTTTTAACTAGATTTTTAGTTTCAAATGGTAAGAATGGATTCATGAATTTTATATTATGTGTTTTTAAATCTTCAACATTATTTTTTAGTACTTCTGAATATGAAATTACTATTGGACAATTGTAGTGGTTGTCTGCTTTTTCATATTCTTTTCTTGAATAAGGCATACAAGGGTAGAAAATAGTTTTTATTCCTTTTTCAATTAAATTTTCAATATGTCCATGAGAGATTTTTGCTGGATAACATACTGATTCAGAAGGCATTGATTCCATACCTTTTTCATATGTTTTTCTTGTACTTTTATCTGATATAATTACCCTAAAGCCTAGGCTTGTAAGGAATGTAAACCAGAATGGATAATCTTCATACATATTTAAAACTCTTGGAATTCCTATAGTTCCTCTAGTTGCGTATTGTTCTTCAAGTGGTTTATAATCAAATATTCTTTGATATTTGTATTGTACTAAGTTTGGTAAATTCTTTTTATTTGTTGTAATACCTGCACCTTTTTCACAACGGTTACCAGATACATGTATTGAACCATTGCTAAATTTATTTATTGTTAATTTACAATGATTTTCACAATTGTTACATCTTGCATGAGTTACTTTAATTTCTAATTTATCTAATTCATCTGCTTTTAAAATAGTTGATGTGTATTCCATATCTAGGTTTGATTCATATTGTTCTTTAGAAAGTAAAGCCATACCATATGCACCCATTAAACCTGCAATGTCTGGTCTTACAACATCTTTTCCAACTATTTTTTCAAATGCTCTTAAAACTGCATCATTGTAAAATGTTCCACCTTGAACTACAATGTGGTCTCCCAAAGTGGCCGTATCCCTAACTTTCATAACTTTTTGAATAGCATTTTTGATAACTGAGTATGAAAGTCCGCTTGAAATATCTCCTACTGTATAGCCTTCTTTTTGAGCTTGTTTTATTTTAGAGTTCATAAATACTGTACATCTTGAACCCAAATCAACAGGTCTTTTTGCTTCAATTGCCGCTTTAACAAATTGTGAAATTTCTAAGTTTAGGCTCTTTGCAAATGTTTCTATAAATGAACCACATCCAGATGAACATGCTTCATTTAGCATAATATTGTCTATTGCACCATTTTTCATTTTGATGTATTTCATATCTTGTCCACCAATATCGATTATTGCAGTTACATCAGGTTCAAATTGTTTTGCAGCAGTGTAATGTGCAATTGTTTCTATTTCATTTAAATCAACATTTAGAGCTGTTTGAATTAGTTTCTCACCATATCCTGTAACACCGCTATACCTAAGGATCGCTTTCTCTGGTAGAACTTTATATAATTTTTTAAGCATATTCATAACACTTTTTAGAGGGTTACCTTCATTGCTACCATATAATGAATATAGCAAGTTTCCATCTTTATCAATTAATACCAATTTTGTAGTTGTTGAACCTGCGTCAATTCCAATGTAACAGTCACCTTCATATGTAGAAAGTTCAGTTCTTGCAACTTTTGCTTTGTCATGTCTTTCTTTAAATTTTTCGTAATCTTCTTTATTTTTGAATAAAGGTTCAATTGGATGTGTTGTATTATCTTGGGAATTTCTTAAATTTTCTATTTTTTTCTTCAATTCTTCAACAGTTATTGGTTTTGTATTTAGAGAATCAAGGGCTGCCCCTTTAGCTACTAATAAATGGGCTTCTTCAGGCACAATTACTTCTTCAGGTGTTAAATTAAGTGTTTCTATAAATCTTTTTCTTAATTCTGGTAAGTAACTTAATGGACCGCCTAAAAATGCTACGTTTCCTCTAATTGGCCTTCCACAGGCCAAGCCACTAATTGTTTGATTAACAACTGCTTGGAAAATTGAAGCAGCAATATCTTCTTTTGCTGCACCTTCATTTATTAAAGGCTGTATATCTGTTTTAGCAAAAACACCGCATCTTGATGCAATTGGGTATATCGTTTTGTAATCCTTTGCCAATTCATTTAGACCTGCGGTATCTGTGTGTAAAAGTGATGCCATTTGGTCTAGGAATGCACCAGTTCCACCGGCACAAGTTCCGTTCATTCTTTGTTCAATAGATTTTCCAAAATATATGATTTTTGCATCTTCTCCACCAAGTTCGATTACTACATCAGTTTGTGGAATATATTTTTCAACAGACCTTTTGCATGATACAACTTCTTGTATGAATTCTACGTCTAAGAACTTGCTTGCAGACATTGCTCCAGAACCTGTTAGTGCTATTGTAAATGTGTTATCTGGATACATTTTTGCTAAGTTTTCTAGTACATTGCATACTGTGTTTTTTGTGTCTGAAAAGTGTCTTTGATAGTCTTTATATATTGTGTTTTGAATTTCATCCATTACTATTATTTTTACGGTTGTTGAGCCTACGTCTAATCCTACATGTAAAACTTTTTCCATAATTAATTTCTCCTCTCGCTCGTTTAAACATCCCATGTATAAATTACTGTTTTTTTGTTAGGGCTATGAGGTTTTTTAAATAATTTATACACCCTAATTTTATACGGAAAATAGCCATTTGTCAAATGTTAAAAAATGGAAATTACTACTAAATTTTTGCATATTTTGGACAAACAAATAATACTATTGAATATAAAAATAAGTGAAATGGGGAGGAGAATATGAAAAATAAAAAAATTTTAATTTTATTTATAATTTCAGTAATTTTAATTGTAGTTATAGGATATTTTGCAATTAAATTTGTCAAACAAAAGAAGAGTAATGAAATTCAAAACGAATATGTTCCACAAGAGGAAATATCGGATGAGCAGTCAAGAGAAACAATTGTAAGTTTATATTTTGCAGATAAAGAAACAGGTCTTTTAAAGCCAGAGGCAAGACTTGTAAATGTAAAAGATTTAATAAAATCACCTTATAATACTTTGGTTGAACTTTTAATTTCTGGTCCCAAAAATGATAAATTGAATGTTGTTATTCCTGAAAATACTAAACTTTTAAATGCTTCATTAGATAAAGAATGTTTAACTTTGGATTTTTCTTCTGAGATTTTGAATTATAATAAAGATGATAGTATGCTTAAAAATAATTTGATTTATTCAATTGTTAATACTGTTACTGAGTTAAATGAGGTTAATAAGGTTAAATTCTTGGTTAATGGTCAGGCATCAAGTGATTTTGAGGAGTTTTATGTGAGAAAATAGTTTGAAAAATTTGACATATGATAAAGTCTGTGTTAATATATATTTAGCAATTGCAAAACAAGTTTTTCAAAAAGAAATAAACAAAAAAGGACTGGGAATGTCTCTCAAAACATTTTTCCCAGTCTTTCTTTTTGCTATTTGCTTAGATATTTTATTATGTAATAAATTAGTATAAGCTTTAGCAAATCTAACAAGTCTTTCATTTAAGAAATAAACCTCCTTCCTGCCACTAAGCAAGTCGGCGATTTAATATTAATATAAAATCTGTTTATTGTCAATAGTAAATTAATATATACTGATTTGTAAATATCTTAATGATTATTTCTATTAAAAATATTTGAAACATTTTTATATAATTTAACATAATCCCAAAAACCTTGAAAATCATTTAAAAAATGTTCAACTTCATTTAAAGAATTAATTGTATTTTTTTTACAAGTTTTAAAATTAAGCTTTTTCTTTTTAGGAGGAGAAGGCTTTTTTGATGGTGGCTTTGGTTTTGGAAGAGGTGATGGCGGTGGCGCCAAATTTTTAGGTGGTGGAGGAGGCGGAGGGGATTTGCAATTATTTTTACTTTTTTCACATCTATATAAAGTTGGCATAGAAACACTTCTTTCTTTTATTAAAATATTTATACTATATTATTAAATAAATGGAAAAATGGTGAATATGTAGTTAGATGAATAAGTTGAAAAATTTGACATATAATAATATGTATTTAGCAATTTTATGAATGGTTTCAAAAGATAACCTCCTTCCTGCCACTAAGCAAGTCGGCGATTTAATATTAATATAAAATTTAATTATTGTTAATAGTAAATAAATATATACTAATTTGTAAAAATAAAATTATAATAAATACTTGTTTTTTATCCAAAATTGTTGTAACATTTTAATATAAAATAAAAAAGAAAGAGAAAAATATGGAAATAGAATTAAAAGAAAATGAAAGAATAGACGACTTAGAATTTAAAAACCTAAAAATAATCCAAAACACAAAAGGGTTCTGTTTTGGAATTGATGCAGTATTATTATCAGACTTTGCAAAAAATATAAAGAAAAATGCAAAAGTATTAGATTTAGGAACAGGTACAGGAATAATATCAATCTTATTATGTGGAAAAACAAATTTAGAAAAAATTATAGGTGTAGAAGTTCAAAAAGAAGTTGCAAATATGGCAAAAAGAAGTTCAAAATTAAATAATCTGGAAAATAAATTTGAAATAATAAATGAAAATATAATAAATTTGGACAATATATATGAAAGAAATTCTTTTGATGTTATAGTTACAAATCCACCATATAAAAAAGAAAATACAGGAATAGTAAACGAAGAAGAAAAAAAGTTAATTTCAAGACATGAGGTATTAGCAAAGTTAGAAGATTATATAAAAATATCTAATAAATTGTTAAAAGATAAAGGTGAATTTTATATGGTTCACAGGCCAGAAAGACTTGTTGATATCATTGCATATATGAGACAATATAAAATTGAGCCAAAAGAAATAAGATTTGTATGTTCACATGAAAAAGAGCCACCAAAATTAGTATTAATTAAAGGAGTAAAAAATGCAAAACCATTTTTGAAATTTAAAGAAGATTTGTACATATATAATGATGATGGAAGTTATACAGATGAAATTTATGAGATATATAACAAAAGAAAAAATGTTGAAAATTAATAAAATAGTGCTAAAAAAATGTAGTTATTAAAAATAAAATTTTGAATTTTTTAGCAAACTTTACATGAGGAAGGAAAGAAAAAAATAATGAAAAAAGGAACTTTATATATAGTAGCAACACCAATAGGAAATTTAGATGATATAACATTAAGAGCAATAAAAACTTTACAAGAAGCAGATTTGATAGCAGCAGAGGACACAAGACATACACTAAAATTACTAAACCATTTAGAAATATCAAAACCAATGATAAGTTACCACAGACACAACGAAGAAACAAAATCAAATGTATTAATTGAAAAATTGCAAGAAGGTCAAAACATTGCACTAGTATCAGACGCTGGAACACCAGGAATTTGTGACCCTGGAGAAGAAGTTATAAAAAAATGTATAGAATTGGGAATAAATATTGTTCCAATTCCAGGAGCATGTGCAATGATAAATTCTCTGATTTGTTCAGGAATAGACACAAAAGAATTCACATTTTTAGGATTTTTACCATTAAATAAAAAATTAAGAAAAAAGAAATTAGAAGAAATAGAAAAAGAAAATAAAACAATAATAATTTATGAAGCACCACATAAATTAGAAACAACTTTAAAAGACCTTCAAAAAGTATTGATACAAGATAGAAAAGTCACTTTGGCTAGGGAAATAACAAAAATACATGAAGAATTTATTAGGGGAAATATAGATGAAATAATTCAAAAGGCAGAAAATTTAAAAGGTGAAATTGTGTTAATTATAGAGGGGAATAAAGAAGTTGAAGAAGAAAATTCTTTAAATAACCTTACTATAGAAGAACATTATAAATTTTATGAAGAGCAGGGATTATCAAAAAAAGATATTATAAAGAAAGTTGCAAAAGATAGAAATATGAATAAAAATGATGTATATCAACAATTTATATAAAAATAGATATATAGGGAGTCTTCCTATATATCTATTTTTTTTGTAATATATTTAATTCATCAGAGCAATTTTTGCATACAAGTTTCCCTTTGTATTCAATTAAATCCTCTGTATTTCCACAAAAAATACAATCTGGTTCATATTTTTTTAATATGATAGAAGAATCATCAACGTATATTTCAATAGGGTCTTTTTCAATTATATTAAATTGATTTCTAATTTCTATTGGTATAACTACTCTTCCAAGTTCGTCAACTCTTCTTATAATTCCCGTAGCTTTCATGTTTTTCCTCCTCAATGATACTTTTTAATAAATCCATTATTGATTTCATATTAACTATAGCACAAATATTTCGATTGGTCAATTAAAAAATGACAAAAAATGTCAAAAATGACATAAAATTGTTACAATTCATAGTCAGTAAAATTATTGCTTGTGTGTTTCCCGTCCCCCTTGGATATATATGTATATGATTTGAAACGTTTTCTCGGCTCAATACGCAACATAAGAATTTCTAAAATAAATTTATGGCACCCTTCCGCTTAGTCCTCACTGCGTTCGACGCGAACTCTTTCCATAAATTTATTTAAGAATTTTTAATATTGCTCCAATCACATTCGAAAAGTTTAAAATCATATACATATATATCCAAGGGGGACGGGAAACACACAAACAATAATTTTATGGAATATGTGTAGTAACAATAAATGTGAAATCGAACTTCAACTAATAAGTAATAAACAGAAAAAAAACTAATAAAATTATATAGGTGATTTGAATGTTAAATATATTATGGCCATCATTTTTAATAATATCAATAATATATGCAATTTTATCAGGAAATTTAAAAAATATAAATAATTCAATATTTGAAAGTGCAAATTCAGCGGTGAATTTATGTATTACTTTACTTGGAACAATGTGTCTATGGAACGGAATAATGCAGATAGCCAGTAAAACAACAGCAATGAAAAAAATCACAAAGTTTCTAAAACCAATAATAAAAATCTTATTTCCCAAAATAGAAAAAAATACTGACACATACGAAAAAATATCTATGAACATGGTAGCAAACATATTAGGATTAGGAAATGCTGCAACACCACTAGGCATTAAGGCAATGCAAACAATGCAAGAAAAAAATAACAATAAAAAAGTATTAACAAATGATATGGCAATGTTTATTGTATTAAACACGGCTTCGATTCAACTTATACCAACTACAGTAATAGCCATACGAAACTCACTAGGGTCAAATAATCCAACAGCAATTATTGTTCCGGTGTGGATTGCAACAATATGTGCAGCAATTGCGGGAATTACTGCTACAAAAATTTTTATAAAATTAGGTAAATAAAATTTTTGAGCAAAATATAAAATCAAAATTATATAATATATTTTTTGCAAAAAAGAGGTGATTTCACATTGAAATTTATAGAATATTTTTCTAATTTAGCAATGCCATTAATGATAATAATTATAATATTATATGGAATATTAGAAAGAAAAAAAGTATTTGATATTTTTTTAGAAGGAGCAAAAGATGGAATAAAAATTATTTACAACATTTTTCCCACATTAGTTGGATTATTTGTAGCAATTGGAGCACTAAGAAGTTCAGGGATAATTGATGTTGTTGTGAAATTTTTAAATCCACTTTTAAACATTGTTAATTTTCCTACAGAAATTTTGCCACTTGCATTGATAAGACCAATTTCGGGTAGTGCTTCTGTTGCTGTAGCAACTGATATAATGAAAAATTTTGGTGTTGATTCAAATATTGGATTAATCGCATCTGTAATAATGGGTTCAACAGAAACCACTGTTTATACGATTGCTGTTTATACAAGTAGTGTTGGAATAAAAAAGACAAGATTTGTTTTATGGGCTGCTTTGATAGCAGATTTTGTTGGTATTGTAACAAGTATTATTGTATGCAAAATACTATTTTAATAACAATAATTTTATGAGCCATAAGCTGTAATCTTTTTTATGTCGATTTTTGTCGAAATCTTTTTGTTGACTTTTTATGAAAACTGATATATAATATGTCCATAAAAAGTTTAAAATAAAAATCTTAAAGGCTAATAAAATTTAAAGAAATAAAGAAACAAACATACAGGAGGTCTTATGATTTTTAAAATCATATTATTTATAATCAATTTTTTAATAATCAAAAAAATGATCACTAAAATACTAGCAATCATAATCTTAAAAAAAATCAATAAAAAAATTTAATAATGTTTTTAATTTTGTAGGGAAGATAGGTCTATCATAATATCCCCCAATATTTTGATATTTTATTTTAAATTATTTTTGTGTCCCACTTTTTACACAATCAATAAAAGTTATTTTCCCTACAATTATATAAATTATCTATGGTAAGTCTCACCATTAGAAATTTTAAAAGCTCTGAAAATTTGCTCTAGTAAAAAAACACGAATTAATTGATGTGGAAAAGTCATTTTAGAAAAGCATATTTTTTGGTTAGATAAACCTAAAAGTTTTTCAGTTAGGCCCAAAGAACCACCAATTATAAAAGTGATTTGACTAGACTGCATAGATATATTTTCAATGTTTTTAGAGAACTCTTCAGAAGAAAGTTCCTTGCCTTTTAAATCTAAACAAACAACATAAGAATCTTTTTTTATATGATTAATGATATTATTGCATTCTTTTGTTTTAATTTCGTTTTCAATATTTAAATTGGTCTTGTCTGGAATTTTTTCATCTGGAAGTTCTAAAATATTTAATTTGCAATATTTTGAAAGTCTTTTTGAATATTCATCAATTGCATCTCTAAAAAATTTTTCTTTTACTTTTCCAATACATATTACATTTATAGTTAGCATTTTTAATCCTCAAATTAAATATTTAGGTTTTTAAATGGAATACCTATAACCAAATATCACTTTTGGAACTGATGATCACAAAAGAACATTAAAAAGAAAAACGTGTTCCAGGAACATCGCGGCTTGCAACATTTAATTTTAATGAATTTTCATTATAATTGCTATTAGAAATAATCTCATCAATAACTGTTTTATATGCCAATTCCGGAAAATTACTTTCTTTACTTAAATGTCCAAGAGTTGCTTGTTTAAGACCAGATTGTAATAAATGTGCAATTGTTTTTCCCGCTGTTTCGTTAGGTAAATGACCATTTGGACCTGCAATTCGTGATTTTAATATGTAAGGATATCTAGAAAATTTAAGTACTTCGGGATCATAATTTGATTCTAATAAAACAAAAATACTATCTTCCAAATTTTTTAAAATACCATTTGTCATATGGCCAATATCTGTCGCTATACTTATTTTTTGGTCTCCCTTAAAAATATTAAAACCGCAGGGATTTGCTGCATCATGCGGAATTGCAAAAGGCTTTATTTGTAAATCACCAATTTCAAATTTTTCTTCTATTTTAATATTATTTATATTTTCTTCTTTTATCTTATCTCTCTGTTTAGGCATTGCATCTAAAGTTTTTTGATTTACATATATAGGTAAATTAAATTTCTTTGCAAATGTTCCTAAACCTTGAACATGGTCTGAATGTTCATGTGTTACTAATATACCATTTATAGAAGCAGGGTCAACATCAAGGTTAGTTAATGCTGATTCAATCTTTTTACTACTAACTCCTGCATCTATTAATAGTCTGGTATTTTCTGTTTCAACATATAAACTGTTTCCGCTGCTTCCACTATATAAACTACAAAAATTAAACATAATGTGTACTTCTTTCTATTTCTTTTGCTTTTTTTGCTACAGTTAGAAATAAAATGGACACTATAAAATTATATATCCACTTTATTTTATATTAGGAAAGTTATGCAACTTTCCTAATATAGAAAATTACATTGCACAAAAATTATTCATTTACTCTTTTTATATTTGCTCCAATTTTTCTGAATTTTTCTTCAATGTTTTCATAACCTCTATCTATGTGACCAAGGTTGTAAACTTCTGTTACACCATTTGCAGATACACCTGCAACAATTAAAGCAGCGCCTGCACGTAGATCTGTAGAATAAACTGGTGCTCCAAATAATTCGTCTACACCTTCAAATATGGCAGTTTTTCCTTGTGCTGTAATATTTGCACCCATCTTATTTAATTCGGCAGTATATTGGAATCTTGATTCCCAAATACTTTCGTTTATGATGCTTGTACCATTTGCAGTTGCTAAAACAACACCCATTTGAGGTTGCAAATCTGTTGGAAAACCTGGATAAGGTAATGTTTTAATATTTGCTTTATTAGGACGTTTGCTATACCAAACTCTAATACTATCACCATTATCTTCAACATTTCCACCAATTTCTACAATTTTTGCAGTTAAAGGTTCCAAATGTTTTGTTATACAATTTTTTATAAGTAAATCACCTTTAGATGCAATGGCAGCAAGCATAAATGTACCTGCTTCTATTTGATCTGGAACAACAGAATATGTAGCATTTCCATGTAATTTTTCAACACCATTTATTTTTATAACATCTGTTCCAGCACCTCTAATATCTGCACCCATTGTATTTAAAAAGTTAGCAACATCAACAATATGAGGCTCTTTAGCAGCATTATCAATTGTAGTTGTACCTTTTGCCAAAACACTAGCAAGTATAATGTTTATTGTTGCTCCAACTGAAACAACATCCATATATATGTGTGCACCTTTTAGGCAAGACGCTTTCGCACTAATTGTCCCTTTGCCAACTTCAACATTTGCTCCCAATAATTCAAAACCTTTAATATGTTGATCAATTGGTCTTGCACCTAAGTTACATCCTCCTGGCATACCAACTTCAATTTTTCCAGTTCTACCAAGCATCGCTCCAATAAGATAGTAAGAAGCTCTAAATTTACTTGTTAAATCAAGAGGTGCCTGTGTTGTAGTTATATTTGTTGTATCAATTTTTAATTCATTTTTTCCAGTCCAATCAATTTTTGCACCCATTTCTCCTAAAATTTTGCATAAAATTTGGACATCACTTATATTTGGCACATTTGTTATTGTGCAAACACCATCTATTAATAATGTGGCTGGTAATAGTGCTACTGCCGCATTCTTTGCTCCGCTTATTTCTACTTCACCTTTTAAAGGTGTTGGTCCTGTTATTACTAATTTTTCCAAAATGATTCCCCCTGAATAGAATATAATTTCATATGCATAAAATATACCATAAAGAGTGACGTATTGCAAGTATAATTAGAAATTTTTAGCAGTAAGGAGGCCATTATTTGCAAACAATTCTAGTAATTTAAATTTAAACTTTATACTAGAATTTGAACTGTCAGAAATTAATGAATATTCCTCATCAGATAAAACTTTTTGTAACTCCTCTTTTGATTCTTCTGGAACAAAGCCTGACGAAACATCAATAAAACATAAAGAAGGGAACATCACACACCACCAATTACGACCTTTTGCTTCACCAATTTCAACTCTTAGAGCATCATAATAACCTGCAGGGAGCGAAATATCACCATATTGTTTTGTTGGAAATTCAAAATTTCCAATATTTATTTTTACGTTATATGAATATCCCTCGTTGTAAATAGTATCTAAAGCAACTTGTTTAAATTCATCTTGATGCTCTGTTACAATTTTTATTGCTTCATCTTTAGAAGTACAATTTGAGCAAAGACCATTCATATATTTAAGTAAATTATCTCTTACTTTGTATTTTAAGGCTTGATCCGCATCACTGTTGCTATTTGCCAAAACGTGCAATCTAAAAACACTGTTACTTATATCTGTTGATACTGCCTGAACATAAGAAAAAGCACAGATTATTGTATATATAATTAATAATAAAATTAAAGTTAGGATAATTCCTAATTTGGAATTTTTTTTGTTGTTTAATAATTTTTTCATATGTTACCTCCAATAAACTTTTTTTCTAAAAAATTCTTTAATTTAATTATTTACATTTTAGATAAAATTATACAAATAAAAAAAATAAAGGTGATTTTTAATTATAGGACAATTTTTGAAATATAATTGAAATATTTCTGAAATAAATTTGAAATATTTTCCAATTTTTTCTTGACACACAAAAAAATAAATGGTAAAATTTACCAGTAATCAAAAACAAGGTTACACTAAAGAAAAAAACTTTGTAAAGTGAAAGGGTTGATATTCTTATGATGAAAAAAAACAAAAGAAAAGAAAAAATATGCTTGTTTTTTGCAAGTGATTATCATTTTGAAATGATAAGTTTACCTTATATTAATGAAAATTTAAAAAAGAATAAAAATGTAATAATAATGACAGAAAATAATTTAGATAATACAGTAAATAAAGTTTTAGAAAATGTAAATTTGGCAAAAGAAGACAAAGAAAGAATAACAAAAATAAACTGGAAAAATAATGATTTGGATAAATTTAAAGAAGTAAAAAATGCAAATAAAGAAGGAAAAGAAACATTAATCTTTATAAAAGGAAAAGAAAATTATATAGAAAATATGAATAGAAATATAGAAAATTGGATAAACAATAGTGATGTAAAAGTTGTAGATTGTTATGATATAAACGAAATCAAAGAAGATGCAAGCAATATAGAAAAAAATTATACCAAAATTTTATCAACATCAGGTGTGGTTACAGTTCACAGCCTACATAATTACCCAATGGTAGGAAGGAAAACACGCAAACAATAATTTTACGGACTGTGAATTGTAACCAGGTGTATAAAAAATATTATAAAATTTTGAAAAATACTTGATAAATTTCAATAAATAGTATAAAGTATAAAGTACATAAAAAAATGAAGCAGTCAAAGTGCAAACGAAAGGAAGAATAAATATGGACAATACATTAGAAGAAGCAAAAGTAATATTAAAAAAATACAACCAAGAACACTTATTAAATGGTTATGAAAATTTAGATGAAAAAAAGCAAAAGCAATTATTAGACCAAATAATGAACATAGACTTCGAATTAATAAAAAGCCTTTATGCCAATACAACAAAAGAAGAATCAGAAAACGAAGATGTAATTGAACCAATGGAATATCTAGACAAAAACAAATTATATGATAATTATAAATACTATGAAAATATAGGAAAACATGCTATACAAGAAGGAAAACTTGCAGCAGTTACAATGGCAGGAGGACAAGGAACAAGACTTGGACATAGTGGACCAAAAGGAACCTATGATATAGGCTTAGACTCACACAAATCATTATTTGAATTATTAAGTGATGGGTTAAAAGAAGCAGGAAAAAAATATGATGTTACTATACCATGGTTTATAATGACAAGTAGAGAAAACAATGAAGAAACAGTAAACTTCTTTGAAAAAAATAGATACTTTGGATATCAAAAAGACAAAAACATCTTCTTCTTTATCCAAGGTGAATTACCAATGGTAGACACAGAAGGAAAAATATTAATAGGTGAAGATGGTTTAATAAAACAAGCCGCTGATGGACATGGAGGAATTTATGAATCATTAGTAAAAAGTGGTATGACTGAAAAAATGAGACAACTTGGAGTAGAATGGGTATTTATAGGTGGAGTTGACAACTGCCTTGTAAAAATGGTAGACCCAGTACTTATGGGAGTGGCAATAGATAAAGGTGTCACAGTTGCATGTAAATCAATTGTAAAAGCAAATCCACACGAAAAAGTAGGGGTTTTCTGTAAAAGAAATGGAAAACCAGGTGTTATAGAATACTCAGAAATTACTGATGAAATGGCAGAGGCAACAGATGAAAATGGTGAACTTTTATATGGTGAATCACATATACTTTGCAATTTGTTTAGCATTGATGCAGTTGAAAGAATGGGTCAAACACCATTACCATATCATAGTGCTTTTAAAAAAGCTAAATATATTGATAAAGATGGAAACTTAGTAGTTCCAGATTCTCCAAATGCATATAAATTTGAGGCTTTCTTGTTTGATGCTTTTGGTGAGGTTGATGATATGGCAATTCTTAGAGTTAAGAGAGAAGAAGAATTTGCACCTGTTAAGAATGCTGATAGTGCTGGAGTTGATTGTCCAAGTACTGCTAGAAAATTATATGAGGAATTCCATCATTTAAAGTAAAATAAAAGAGTAGGTTAGTAAAATGGCCTGCTCTATTTTTTGCAAAAAAAAGTATGTGCATTCGTGGTGCACATACTGTTATGATTATTGAATACTAGTTATTTAATTTTTAATTCTGTATTTAAATAATAATACAATATTTTAAATTTGTCAATGCTTTGTAAATATTAATTAAAAAGTTTTAGATTTTGCTTGATTTTATTGTGGAAATATTATAGAATACTATCAACCTGACGCTAAGAAAGGTGAGTCTTTTCTAAAAGGCGGAAAGGGGGGTTAATTTTGAACAATTCTGACCTTATTTTACATTTGCTTGAACAATTATTGGCAGAAAGAGAAAAAAATATAAAAATGCAACAAGAACAAGAAAAAAATCAAAGCCAAATGCAAAAAGAAATTGTTAAGACTAATAAGTAGCAATACATAGTCGATGGAGTGGGGTTCACAGCCTACTCTATTTTTTGCATAAAAAAAGTATGTGCATTCACAGGTACACATACGATTAATTTTGAACAACAGAGACCTCACTGTTCATTTATTCTGTATCTAAATAATATCACAATATCTCAAACTTGTCAAATAATTTTCCAAAAACTCTTTATTTATTTTTCAAATAATGATATTATAATCATATCAAAAATTATTGTCAAAAACGCTAGTCTAATGACATAATAAAAATTGTCAAAAAAGAGTGTACCTAATGACAGAAAAGAAAGGATTGATAAAATGAAAAATTATTTAGAAGAATACAAAAAATGGTGTGAAAGTCCAGACTTTGACGAAGAAACAAAAAAAGAATTGTCAGAAATAAAAGACAATGAAAAAGAAATAGAAGATAGATTTTACAAAGAACTAGAATTTGGAACAGCCGGATTAAGAGGAGTAATAGGGGCCGGAACAAACAGAATGAACAAATATACAGTAGGAAAAGCAACACAAGGGTTAGCAAATTACATAAAAGAACAAGGAACACAAGATAAAGGTGTAGCAATAAGTTATGACTCAAGAAGGATGTCAAAAGAATTCAGTTTACAAACAGCTTTAATATTAAATGCAAATGGAATAAAAACATACTTATTCGAAAACTTAAGACCAGTACCAGAACTATCATTTGCAGTTAGAGAATTAAAATGCACAGCAGGTGTTATGATTACAGCAAGTCATAATCCACCAAAATACAATGGATACAAAGTTTACTGGGACGACGGAGCACAAATAGTAGCGCCAAGAGACAAAGACATAATAGCAAAAGTAAGAGCAGTTGCAGAATATAGTGAAATTAAAGAAATCTCAAAAGAAGAAGCAATTGAAAAAGGATTATTTAATATTGTTGGAACAGAAATGGATGACAAATATATAAATACTTTAAAATCTTTAGTATTAAATCCTGAAATTGTAAAAGAACAAGGAAAAAACTTAAAAGTTGTTTATACACCATTACATGGAACAGGAAACACAGTTGCAGAAAGACTTTTAAAAGAAATAGGAATCCAAAATTTATATGTTGTTCCAGAACAAAAAGAACCAGATGGAAACTTCCCAACAGTTGATTACCCAAACCCAGAAGATAAAAAAGCATTCAAATTAGCACTTGAATTGGCTAAAAAAGTAGATGCAGACGTAGTTTTAGCAACAGACCCTGATGCAGATAGACTAGGAATTTATGCCAAAGATACAAAAACAGGGGAATACATGACATATACAGGAAATATGTCTGCACTATTAATTGCCGAATATAGAATTTCTCAAATGAAAGAAAAAGGAATTTTGCCTGAAAAAGGAATGTTTATTACAACAATAGTTTCTTCAGACTTAGCAAAAGCGATTGCTTCAAACTACGGATTAGAATGTTTTGAAGTTTTAACGGGATTTAAAAATATTGGAGCTATCATGAAAAGAGAAGAAGAAAAAACAGATGGAGATAAATACGTATTTGGATTTGAAGAAAGTTATGGATGCTTAATAGGGGACTATGCAAGAGACAAAGATGGTATTGCTGCAGTAATGGCTCTATGTGAAGCCGCATGTTACTACAGAGCAAACAACGAAACATTGTGGGATCAAATGAACAACATTTATAAAAAATACGGCTTCTACAAAGAAGATCAAGTTTCAATTGTTTTAGAAGGTGCTGAAGGTGCTGAAAAAATAAAAGAAATGATGACAGAAATGAGAAATAAAGATGTTGAAAATATCGGGAACTACAAAGTTTTAACATTTAAGGATGTTGACAATGATTATGTTAAAGATATGACTACAGGTGCAGAAAGTAAAACTGGATTACCAAAATCAAATGTTTTGTATTATCAATTAGAAAATAATGCATGGTGTTGTGTTCGTCCATCTGGAACAGAACCAAAAATTAAATTGTATTTTGGTGTAAAAGGAAAAGACGAAGAAGATGCAACAAATAGTTTGGAAACATTAAAAGATGCAATGGTAAAATTAGTTAGAGGAAATTAAAAAGTAAAGAGATAAAAAATCGGGATTTAGTGGCACCCACAAAAAATCCCGATTTTAAAAATGTACATTTTTAGGAGGAAAATAATGCAAAGAATATTAAGCCATATGAGAAAAGCAATAGAAGACTACAAAATGATAGAAGAAAACGACAAAATAGCAATATGCTTATCAGGAGGGAAAGACTCAATAACCATGTTACACGCCTTCAAGGCATTACAAAGATTTTATCCAAAAAAATTTGACATAATAGCAATAAGTATAAATCCAGGATTTGAACACTTCGACACAAACTTATTACAAAAAATGTGTGACAAATTAGAAATACCATTATTTATAGAAAACAGTCACGCACAAGAAATAGTATTTGATATCAGAAAAGAAAAAAATCCGTGCTCATTATGTGCAAATTTACGCAGAGGAGTAATAAATTCAATAGCGGTACGTGAAGGATGCAATAAGATTGCATTAGGGCATAACGAAGATGATGTATTAGAAACATTTTTACTAAATTTATTTTACACAGGAAGTATAGGAACGTTTTCGCCAGTTAGTTATATGGATAGAACAGGAATAACCTTAATAAGGCCATTAATATATACGCCAGAAAAAGAAACAAAAAGATTTGTGAAAAAGAACAATTTGAATGTTATGTCTAAAGTATGTCCAATGGATGGAACTTCTAAAAGAGAGGATATGAAACAAATGATTTTTTCTCTTCAAAAAGATATTCCTATGATAAGAGCAAATTTATTTGGAGCAATAAGGAGAAATTTACCAGATTGGAAATAATTTATTTTTGATAAAAATTGTCGATTTTTGTGCAATGTACTGTACAGAATTGATAAAAAATACAATTTTGTACAATATACTATACAAAATTAATAAAAATAACTTATGTAACAAAAATGTAATATAAATTTAAAAAAACTAAATAAAAAAATTAAAAATGTGCTTCCCTAGTAAGGTAGAAGCACATTTTTGTAATATAAACCCATTCCAAAAAAAAACCTATTGAATAACCAAAAAAAATTAATTACAATTATAATAAGGTAAAATGTCGAAAAACTAAAAAAGCCTTAGGAGGGGAATGAGATTTATGAAAAATCAAGTAACAAATCTAATTACAAAAATAATTTCAATTCTAGTCATAATGCTAATGATAGTAAACAGTTCACTAATGCTAGTAATATCAGTAGCAGCAGACGCAGTACAAAAAATAATAGATGAAACAAAAACGAATGCAATTTATGAACTAAATATAGAAAAATACGTAAATTACAAGACAGGGGATAAGCAAGGAACCCTTGTGCAAACTAACCTAAAAACAGGAATTGAATATCAAGAAGAGCAAGAATATGCCCCAATACAAGAAACAAATGTAATTATAAACACTCCTAAGATAAACGATAAATATCCAGAAAATGTAGAAATTATTACAAAATCTACAAAAGCAACAAACGGCGATGGAAACGGAAAAGATGTTAATTATACTTACAACAAAGAAAATGGACAACTACAAATAATTGCAGAAAACAAGGCGGATGACAAAGGAAACATCTATACCGAAAATGTTGCTGGTGCAAGAGACGAATATCAAATAGATTTTTATTATGATGCAGATTGCTATAATGGTGAAAATCAAAAAAGAGTACTAAGTTTTACAGGAAAAGAAAATTTAAAAGTTAAAAATAATGAAAATGAGGCACAAATAAGCAAAGATATTAAATCGGATTTTGAAGTAGCAGAAAATATATCTGGATTAATCTCAACAAATGTTACAACAAGTGACATTTATAATGGATTTATCAATGCAAATGTAAAAAATGGAACTGCAAATGATACTGAATACACAGAATACATGAATATTCAAGTAGGATACAAAGAAATAGCAGACGAAATGTATGTTACTTTAACAAATACATTGAAAAATAAAAAAGACAAAGAAATAGAAACTACAGATGTGGTTTATAAAGGCTTAAAATTAAATAAACAAAATATTCTAGACATCTTAGGTGAAGACGGAAATCTACAAGTATTAGACAATAAAGAAAACAAATTAGCAGAAGTAAATAAAGATACAAATGCAAATGATGATGGAACAATTGAAGTAAACTATGAAAATGAGCAAAATTCAATAATAGTAAAAACAACAAAACCTGTAAAAATCGGAGATTTAAAAATTGAAAACAAAAAATCTTTAAAGGCTTCAATGACAGATTTAAATAACAATAAAATAATATCAAAAAGTACAGTAAAATGTATAAATAGAGTACAAAAAGAAATAGAGCAAACACAAGAAAATAAAGAAACACAAGAAGTAATAGAAGAAAAATATAATTTTGAAAACACAAACGAAGAACAAATAAAAGAAGCAAAAACAAGAATTGATATTAATTTTAACAAAACAGAATGGACAAATAGTGCACAAAATGACACAACAATAACTGCAACACTTGTAACAAATAGTCCAGAATATAACCTATTTAAAAATCCTGTAATTGAAATTCAATTACCACAAGAAGTAGAAAAAGTAGTATTAGGTGAAACACAATTACTATATAATGACAATTTAAGTATTAAAAAAGCAGAAGTAATAGATAGAAATAACCAAAAGGTTATAAGAATAGAATTAAACGGAACTCAAAATGCATATACAACAAATTCAATTGTAAATGGTGTAAATGTTGTTATACCAGCAACAATAATTGTAAAAAAAGATATTGAATCTACTCAAACAAATGCTTATTATGCATATTTAAACGAAACTGCAACAGGAATTGATTATGAGCAAGAAGGTAAAAACTGCAAAAATATTGGTGTTAATATAACAGTACCACAACAAGAAGAAAATACTGAACCACAAGAGACACAACAAGAAGAGCAAGAAGTTGTTTCTGCAAATTTAGATGCAGAAATAACAGCAAAGGTTGGAAATGATGTTATAGAAGATAAAGGAATGGTTCACCAAGGTGAAGTTATAACTTATACTTACAAAATAACAAACAATACAGGAAAAACTGTAAATGGAATAAAAGCAGTAGCAACAGTTCCAGATAATACAGTATATGTAACAAAAGATGGATCATACATAATAAAAGAAGGAGACAACGAATCAGGAGGAAGAAATCCACTATTTGTTGAAAATCAAGATATAAAAAATCTTACAAAAGATATAGGAAAATTAGAAAATGGTAAAACTCAAGAATTTTCTTTCCAAGTAAGAGTTAAAAATGAAGGAACATTTTCAACACAATTAACAATATCAAGTGAAAACAAAGAAAATATTGTGTTGAACAAAACTGCAACTGCAAAAAGTGCACCAATATCTGTTGAAGTTTTCTCTGCAGAAGATGTAATATCATCAGATACAAATAATAAAGTTGCTTTTTGTGTAAGCGTTGTAAATAATTCTGCAACAGAAACAATTTCTAATGCAAAAGTTAAAATTCAATTAGCAGACGAATGGGTATTTTATGATATAAAAGAAATGCCACCATATACATATGACGAAAAAACAAAAACTATTGAATTTGACACAGGAGAAATTGTACCAAAACAAGACCAAGGTGAAACAAAGCAAACAGGAGAACAATCATATTATATAGAAGTTGCAGCAGATAATATAAAAGAAGGGGTATATGAAAAAGATATACCATTTACTGCAACTGCGAAAATTGAAAACAGTGATGAAGAATATAGAGGAAATGTAGAACAATATAATGCTCAATATGCAAATATTACAGTAAATCAATCAAGTAAAACAGAAGGAGAAGACTTACAAAATGACCAAGAAATAGAATATAATATCGAGGTTAAAAACACAGGAAAAAAAGAAGTGTTAATAAATATTATTGATAATTTACCAGAAGAACTAATACCAGAAGAAGTAACATATGAATCATATGTTTTAAATGATGAAACAGACCAATATGAAAAAATACAAAAAACATACAATATGGAACAAAAAATGGGTGATTATAATTTTTATGTTCAAACATATATATATCCAGATGATACATTAAAAGCAACAATAAAAGCAAAGGTTGACCGTACAGATAAATTTAAAAACATTGAAAACATAGTAACTGTAACAGGTCAATATATGCAAAGCAAAATATCAAATGGAATAAAAAATAGAATAGTTCCATATGGATATGTAAAACCAGATCCAGAAAAACCAGATCCAGACAATCCAAATCCGGATAAACCAGATCCAGACAATCCGGATCCAGATAATCCAACACCAGACAATCCAAGTGATAATAAAAGCACATATTCTATAAAAGGTATTGCATGGATTGATTCAGATAAGAACGGTCAAAGAGATGATGGTGAAACATTATTAGAAGGAATTACAGTAAAATTATTTAATGCAGAAACAAACTCAATAGTAACAGATTCAAATAATAATACATTTAAAACAACAACAAATAGTAATGGAGAATATGCATTTAGTAATGTAGCAAATGGAAAATATTTAGTATTATTTGAATATGATACAGACAAATATGAATTAACATCATATCAAAAAGACGGAATTAGCAACAACTTAAATTCAGATGCTATATTAAAAGAAGTTAATATAGATGGACAAGTTAAAAACGTTGGTGTAACAGATATTGTAGAAATAAACAATGCAAATATTTCTAATATAGATATAGGATTATTAGAAAAAGGGAACTTTGACCTAAGTGTTGAAAAATATATAACAAAAGTAACAGTAGAAACAAATGGAGGCACAAAAGAATATAATTATAATAATTCTAAATTGGCAAAAGTTGAAATTGCATCTAAAAAAATGTCAACATCCAACATAAAAGTTGAATATAAAATTATTGTAAAAAATAATGGAAATGTTGAAGCATATGGAACAGAGATTACAGATTCAATGCCACAAGGTTTTGAATTTGACGGAAATGCAAATGATAATTGGACATTGGAAAGTAAAAAAGCAGTTAACAAAAGTTTAGCATCAATAAAATTAAAACCAGGTGAAAGCAAAGAACTTATAATTGTATTAACCAAAGATTTAAGTGATGGCTCAATAGGAACTGAAACAAATATTGCACAAGTTTCAAAAACATATAATACTGCAAATGAAAAAGATAGCAACACAGACAATGACAGTTCACAGGCACAATTAATTATTTCTGTAAAAACAGGTTTAGCAATTAAAATAGGAATTGTTTTAGGAATAATTTTAATTTTAGTTGCAGTTGCAATGTTAATTAAAAATAAAAAAATTAGCAAAAATGATTTAATGATGTTATGTACTATAATGATATTATGCGGAATGATATTAAGTAATACGAATTCAATTGCAGATGAACTTGAATATAAGAATCTTGGAGGACATAAAGACGCATCTTCAGGGGTCTGGAGTGTAGTCAACTCTGGTGAACCATTTTGGTGTATAACACCAGGAGGACATTTAGGAAGTCATGTTACTGGAGAATGGAAACCAGAAGGGATGACAGTACATGGTCAATGTAGTGTTAGACATACATATACAAAAACAAAAACTGTAGGGACATATACTACATTTGATTCATTTATAAGTTATCTAAAAAGTACTGCAGCACAAGCAAAAGTATTTAAAAATTGGTTTGGGTCAACTGGCCCTGCAAGTGCATCTGGAAGTAAGGCAGCAAGCCCTACAAACAATAATTATGAAATAAAAGATGGTCAATTATTAGTAGGACCATTTAGATATACACATTCATTAACTAATGCTGAAGTAACAGGAAAATCAATGAGTGTAAAAGATGGTGGGACAGATATATCATATACAATATATAATTCAAGCAAAGATGGTGTAATTAATTTAAATAATATAACATCAGGAACAACATTCTATTTGCTTGTATCAACAGATGTATCAGATTTAAATGTAAAAATAACTGAAGATATTAAGAAAACTGAAGTTTATAAAAGTGTTACTGTAGAAGAATATAAGTTAACAGGACTTAGTGGAGATGGAATTTGTAAAAATACAAAAGGAGAAGTAATTGGTCATAAATATGGTGGAAGTATATCTTTACCAAAAAATGCACAAAATTTAATAAAGCTTACAAAAAACAATAAAACAACGACAAAAGATGACAGTTTAACATACAGTTGGAACTGGAAAGTTGACAAAGGAAAAATCACAGTAAGCAAAAAAGACGCTGACTCTGGAGCAGGATTAACAGGTGCAACAATGAAATTAACAGGAGGACCAGCAAACTATTACAATCAATCGGTAACAATGACATCATCATCATACACATTTGATAATTTGTTACCAGGAAATTACACATTAACAGAAACAGGAGCACCAAGTGGATACAAATTAGACTTACAAACAGACAAAACAAAGAACATAACAGTAACGGCAAATAACACATCATCAACATCAGTAAGTAACAAACAATACGGAAACTTAAAAGTACAAAAAACAGACCAAGATACAGGCAAACCACTAAAAGCAGCGGGATTTAAATTTAAAATATATACATCAAAAGGATATATAACAAAATATGTAAAGGGAAGTCCATCAACAGTGCAATTTGGTGCAGAAAATAATGCACAAATATTTACCACAGATGGAAACGGACAATTTGAATTAGACAATATACCAATAAATCCAAATACATATTATGTAAAAGAAATAGAAGTAGCAGATAGCATGAAAAACTATTACAAAGTAAAATCAACAGTTGATGCATATGTAGTAAATAACAATGCAACATCTGGAACAACATCAAAAGACTTGTCTAATAAACAAATCTGGGTAGATGTGCAAGGATATGTATGGGAAGACATTGCAAACTCAAACAAACAAACAAAACGAAATGATGTATTTGACAAAGATAATGACAAATTAGCAGATGGAGTAATAGTAAGATTAAAAAACAAAGACGGAAAAGTAATAGATACAAAAGTAACAGGAAAAGATGGAGCATATAAATTTATAAGAGTAGAAATTGTTCAACTTGGAAATTATTATATTGAATTTGAATACAATGGTTTAAAATATCAATGTGTAACTAAAAACTTGAACTTAGCAAATGGTTCAAAGGCAATAGAAAAAGAAGCAGATAGAACAAACTTTAACAATTCATATTCAAGTATAACAGGTGGAAATGCAAAAGGAAGTTCAACAACAGGATATTCAAAATCTGAAAATGGAACAACAACAAATAACCTAACATATAAAAATGGAACATATAGTTCATCACTTGTTGACAATACAACATATGCAACATCAAGTGCAAATGGATATGTAAAATCACAAAATGGTTCAACAGGAGTTGTTATAAAAGCTGATACAAATACTGCAGGATACACATTAAAATGGTCACCAGGTGTATATACAATTTCAAATGTAAATTTAGGAATGTATTTAAGAGACCAACCAGATATGGCAATAGCAACAGACTTAAATAATATTGAACTAGATTTAAATGGATATACTCATTCATATAAATATAACAAAAGAATAGCAGCAACAGGAATTGATATATTCTCTGAGATGCAAAAATGGAAAGAAAATGCAGATACAGAAAATTATCCTAGAACATATACAAGAAGTATTTATAACAACTATGCATATGCTTCAGGAGTAAATGGAGATGGAAAACTTGAAGAAAATAACAAATTACAAGTGTACTTAATTTATAAAATAGTAATTAAGAATGAATCATCATCATTGTACTTGGCTCCAAACGAAATAGCACATTATTATGATTCAACATTAAATTACGTTTCATCATATTATACGGACGGAAATGGAAAACAAGTTGACATTTCTTGGGATGCAAAAGATAATAAAGGTGATTATAAACAAATTAGAACATCAGGATTAAAAGACTTAAGAATAAATCCAGGGCAAAGTGTAACCGTTTATATAAGAATGCAAAAAAATACAGTTGCAAGTTGGGCATACAAAAACAGTCTAGAAGAATATGCAAAAACTGTTTCAGAAATAACATCATATTCTTCATATACAAAGAGTGGAAATAACTATGCACATTATGCAGGTATAGACAAAGACTCTGCACCGGATAATATCAAACCAGGAGATATAAAAACTTACGAAGATGATACAGACTCTGCACCAATAGTTGAAATTACATTTGACCAACCAAGAACAATAACAGGAAACGTTTTTGAAGATTACACAAGTACAACTACAAATGCAAATGCAGAAAGAAAGGGAACAGGACAATATGATTCAAGCAAAGACGGAACTGTTCAAAATGTTACGGTTGAATTGATAAATATGGCGACAAATGATGTGGCATACATATATCCAAATGCAGGCAAAAATTTAGATGTTACTGCCGAAAAGGCAAAAAAGATAACAGAAAAAGATGGTAAATATCAATTTGTTGGAATTATACCAGGAAAATATTATATTAAATATACATATGGAGATGGAAGCGTAATTTATAGACCTGCAGTAGATGGTGAATATGCAAAAGTAACAACACAAGATTATAAGTCAACAATTGTTACAAATAATATTATTAAAGGTGCATTCGGAAATAATCAATTTATTACAAATGGAAACACAGTATGGTATCAAAAAGAGATAAAAGGATATTCATCTGCAGTTGATGATTACACAACAAGAAAGAACATAGATAATAAATTATCAACAATAACATATTCAGTAAAAAATGGATATGAAACAAAACAAGGTGATTATGCTCAATTACAAAAAATGATTGCTAGAACTCCAGATATGGATATAGCAATTGAAAATACTAATAATGAAGAGACACAAGAAAATCAAGACAGAACAAGAGTATATGACAATATTGATTTTGGTATAGTTGAAAGACCTAGAAAAAATATTGAACTTACAAAAGAAATAAAATATGTAAGACTAAAACTTGCAAACGGTCAAACTTTAATTGAAGGTGACCCACGAAATAATAATGAAATTAGATATTTAACATATCCAGAAGGTGGATTGTTAAAAATCGAATTAGACTCTGAAATGATTGAGGGTGCTACAATAGAAATTCAATATGCAATTAAGTTGACAAATAATTCAGAATTAGATTATGATACACAAGCATATTACAAATATGGTGATAAAACTGGAGCAACTCCGGTAAAAATCAAGATTAATCAAGTTGTAGATTATTTGGATGAAAACTTGAGATATGTTGAAACTGATGCAAAAACTGGTGAAGCAGGCGAACATTGGGAACAAGTTGAAGCACAAACATTATTTAAGCAAGGTATGCTTTCAAGTGATGCATATAATAATGGTATAAAATCATTGAAAAATATATTTGTAAGAACTTGCGATATTGAACTTGATCCAACAAAAGGTCATAATACTGCAGAGATTACAATGAATGCAAGCAAATTACTTTCAGGTTCTAAAGATATGACTTATCAAAACTATGCAGAGGTTCTAAAGGTTTCTAATAGTGTTGGTAGATTCTATGGACAAATTGATATAGATAATAAGACACAATGGAAGAATATTACACCGGGTAACTTTAATCCTAAAAATCCAGAAGGTACTACAGAAACTGATGATAACCAAGGACATAATCCTAGAAGAGCAGAGGTTGTTCTTACACCGCCTACTGGTGAAAATAAAAACGAGATTGTAGTTTATATTATTACTGGTATTGGTTGCTTGGTAGTATTGGCAGCGGGTGTGTTTCTTATTAAAAAGAAGGTTTTAGATAAATAAAATTAAAAAAAGAAAGGTTTTAATAACCTTTCTTTTTTTTGAGCAATGTAACAAAAATGTAATATAAACTTAAAATAAGAAAACGAAAACCTTGAAAATAACCTTCCCTAGTAAGGAAGAAGCACTTTTTTGTAATATAAAATTATTTCAAAAAAACACCTATTGAATAACCAAAAAAAATTATTTACAATTATAATAAGGTAAAATGTCGAAAAACTAAAAAGCCTTAGGAGGGAATGAGATTTATGAAAAATCAAATAACAAATCTAATTACAAAAATAATTTCAATTCTAGTCATAATGTTAATGATGGTAAACAGTTCACTAATGCTAGTAATATCAGTAGCAGTAGACGCAGTACAAAAAATAATAGACGAAACAAAAATAAATGCGGTATACGAATTGAATATGGAAAAGTATGTAAATTATAAAATGGGAGACAAGCAAGGAACCCTTGTACAAACATACTTAAAAACAGGAATTGAATATCAAGAAGGGCAAGAATATGTGCCTATAGACACATCAAATGTAATTATAAACACTCCTAAAATAAATGACAAATATCCAGAAAGTGTAGAAGTTGTGACAAAATCAACAAAAGCAACAAATGGAGACGGAAGTGGAAAAGATGTAAATTATGCTTATAACAAAGAAAATGGCCAGTTGCAAATAATCACAGAAAACAAAGCAGATGACAAAGGAAACATCTATACCGAAAATGTTGCTGGTGCAAGAGACGAATATCAATTAGACTTTTACTATGACACAAATTGCTACAATGACAAAAACGAAAAAAGGTCATTGGAGTTTAAAGGAAATGTTGAATTAAAACTAAAAGATGACAGAGACATTAGAAAAAATCAAGAAATTTCACAAAACTTCGAAGTAGCAGAAAATGTATCTGGTTTAGTTTCTGCAGACGTAACAACAAGTGACATTTACAATGGGTATATTAATGCAAATATTCAAAATAATTCTGCATATAGAACACAATATACAGAGAATGTAAAAATTCAAACAAGTTTTAAAGAAATTGCAGATGAAATTACAGTAAATTCAAAAAATTTACTTGTAAATAACAAAGATAAAGAAAATGAAACACAAGAGATAATTTATAAAAATACAAAAGTAAATAAAAACGAAATACTTGATAAATTAGGACAAGATGGATATTTCCAAATTATAGATAAAGATGGAAATGTTTTAGCAACAATCAACAAAGATACAGAAGCAGACGAAAATGGAAATGTTCAAATTGGATATGATGGAGAAAAAACAGAACTTAATTTTAAATTTAGCAAACCTTTAAAATTAGGTAATATAAATATTTTAAATACTAAAGAAATTAAAGACACAATGAAAGATGCAAATGTTACAAAAGTTGAAACAAGAAATACTGTTTCTTGTGTTAACAATGTAACAGAAAAAACAAAAGTTATTGATGAGGAAACTAAGGAAGAAAAAGAAGTTGAGAATACAAAACAAGTAGAAATTTATAATTATGTTGGTACAAGTGTAGCAGAAATAAAGGAAGCAAAGACTGATGTTAAAGTTACTGCAAATAATACAAATTGGACTAATAATGTTCAAAATGATGTTACTTTTACTGCAACTTTGGTAACTAGCGGTCCTGAATATAATTTGTTTAAAAATCCGGTTATAGATATTAAATTGCCAAATGAAGTTGAGAAGGTTGTATTAGGAGAATCATCTATCTTGTATGACAGCGGATTACAACTAGGCAGTGTACAAGTTGTAGATGATAATGGTTCTAAAGTTATTAGAGTTAAAGTTAATGGAACTCAAACTTCATATGTTCAAAATGAAGTTGTAAATGGAGCAAATATTGTGATTCCAGCAAGTATTATTTTGAAAAAGGATATTGTTTCATCTCAGGAAAATATCGCTGTTTCTTTTGCAAATTATAGAAATGCAAAGTCTCCTGAAACAGGTAATTTAGATATTCCTGTAAATGTAACTTCAATTATTAATAATAATGCTAGTGCTAATGAACAAAATTCTAATAATGGTGCAAGTGCAAATGGTGTGGCTACAAATTTTGCAGCGGTTTCTGCACAGACTACGTTGGCTACAGCGAATAATACTGTAGTTGAGGCTAAGCCTATTGATTTGGATAAGATTTCTGTTGAGTATAAGGCTTTCCTTGGAGATAAGGAACTTGCTGATGGTGATTCTGTTCATGAGAATGAGTATATTAAGTATGTTGCTAAGGTTAGAAATAATACTGGTGAGGATGTTAATGGCTTGAATGTTGTTGCTAGTGTGCCAGATGGGACTACTTATGTTACAGTACAAAACAGAACATTAACTGAAGAAGATATAAATAGTGCAGATTATGATGAATGTAAAATTACTGAATTTCCTGAACAAAAGGAGTTTTCTTCAAATGTTGTTTTAAATAAAGACAAAGAAAAAGAAATTTGTTTTTATGTTAAAGTAAATGAATTATCTGGTGATAATACTACTGCAAGTATTTCTTCTACAATTAAAGCGAAATCAGGAAGTAATGAAAAAGAATTTGCGAAAGTTGAAAATATATTAAATAAAGCAGAATTAACAATTTCTTTAGCAAGTTGGGAAACTTGGATAGGAACTGGTGGATTATGGATGCTTACTATAAATGTAAAGAATAATACTAGCAATACATTTTCTGATGTTAATGTAAATATAGATACTAAAGGAAGATTTACATTATCAAAAGAAGATACTTTAGATAAAGCTGAACAAAAAGAAGATAATGTTATAGTGCCTATAAATAATTTAGGAGCTGGACAAAGTATAGAAAAAACAATTTATCTAAGAGCAAAAACAATTTGTCAAAAAGGTGAGGATGAACTTACACTATATGCGAGTGCAAAAGTTAACGAAAATACATATTATTCAAATCCGAATATACAGAATATAAAAAATCCTATTTTAAAAGTTACTCAAACTTCAGAAAAAGAGGGAGAAACTTTAAAATATGGGGATATTATAGAATATGATTTTACTATAAAAAATGAATCAAAATTACCAATTGAAACAGCTTTCACATTTCAATTTGTTGACTGGTTGGATAATAATATGTCTCCTATTTCTGCAGAATACGAAACTTATATGTTTGACGATCAGTCTGAATATGTAACTTCAAAAAAGGAAAAATTCACTTTGGATTTATCAAGTAGAGAAATTCCGGATGGAAAAGAATATGATGATGTTGAAGACATGAAAATTCCAATGTATATTCCAAATGGACAAAGTGTAACTATTAAAATGAAGGCAAAACCTAGAGCAATAGATGAAAAACAAGAAACTTCTAATTATGGAGTAATAAGTTATCAATATAATGGTGAAAGTTGTTCGTTTAAAACAAATGTTATAAAAAATTATATTTTACCATATGACTATGTTGAACCGGATCCAGATAATCCAGATCCAGATAATCCTGACCCAGATAATCCAGATCCGGATAATCCAGACCCAGATAATCCAAATCCGGATAACCCAAATCCAGATAATCCAAGTGAAAATAAGTATAATATATCTGGACTTGTATGGAAAGATGAAAATAAAAATGGAATTAGAGAAAGTTCTGAAATGTTATTATCAGGAATCACTGTAAAACTATTTAATATAGATACTAATGAAATTGTGGTAGTAGACAATAATAAACAAATAACAACAACAAACCAAAGCGGACAATATACATTTTCTGGTGTTGGTAAAGGAAATTATATTGTATTATTTGAATATGATACAAGTAAATATAAATTGACAACATATAAAAGTAATACAGCATCTGATGATACAAACTCTGATGTAATAAATAAGAGTGTAAGTATTGATGGAAATGAAAAAGAAGTTGGAGTTACAGATACGATAAATATATCAAATCAAAACAAAACTCATATTGATATGGGACTTGTTGAAAACGGAACTTATGATTTAAGTTTAAATAAGTATATTACTAATGTAAAATTAACTTATGGAACCCAAGAAGAAAATTATTCATATGATAATTCAAAATTGGCTAAAGTTGAAGTTCCTGCAAAAAAAGTTGATAATGCAAAAGTAACTATTGAATATAAAATTGAAGTAAAAAATGAAGGAAATGTAGATGCTATTATTGAGTCAATAGCAGATTATAAACCAGATGGACTAGACTTTGATAAAAGTTTGAACTCTGGATGGAACATTGATAATCAAAATAATTTAACAAATGTTTCTATGTTAGGAAGTAAGTTAGAACCAGGAAAAACTAGAAGTGTAACTCTTTATTTAACAAAAATACTTTCAAAAGATTCTATGGGGACATTTACAAATGGTGCTGAAATATTGAAAACATCAAATCTAATGAATTTAAAAGATATAGATTCAGTTGAAGAAAATAAAAATAAAACAGAAGATGACTATTCAGAGGCACAAGTTGTTATTTCTGTAAAAACGGGTATTGTTATATATGCAAGTATTATATTGGTAATTATGCTATTAATTGTAGGAATGATTATTTTGGTAAAATTGAATAAAATAAAATTTAATAAAATTAAAATTTTATCATTATTCTTTGCAATATTTGTTGTAAATATAATATTTGTGAATATTTCAAATGCAAATGAATGGTTTTATTATTCAACAAAAACGAAATTATGGAATGAGGGTTATACTGATTCTTTTAAAGGTAACTACTGGAATTATACATATCATTATACACATTTTGGAAATGATACAAAAAATGGAGTATTTTATTGTGCTACAGGAGGAGCAATGGGAGTGGTTGGTTCGGAGTCTGGTTATACTATGAAAGAACATCCTAATACATGGCAATATAGTTCATCAACTTCATCAACTTCATCAACTTCATCAACTGTAACAGATAATAATCCTTCAATAAGCAAAGGTACGGTAAATAATGAGGCGGGTAGCGTTACTTCTGATGGACAAAATATATATGTTGGACCATTTAAAATTATATATGATTCTAGTTTGTATAGTGCAAAAATTTATGGAAAAAAGATTGGACAAAATAATAGCGGTGTAATAAGTAATGCTAAATTTTGTGATAAAAATCATACAGAAACATCAGTTAGTTCTAATACGGAATTTTATGTAAAAATACCAATCAGTGAAGGAATACAAACTTTGAGTAAATTGGAGTTTGTGGCAGAAAAGCAGGCGACAGTTACTACTACGGTTAAAACAGATACAAATGAGACTTGGACGGCTATTAAGACATATTCGTCAAGACAACAAACGATGGGAAGACAAACTATATCATCTTCTTCTAGTGATGAATATCCGATCCATTATACAGATCCATTTAATATAATTGTGAATAAAAGTTTAGTTGGTAGTATTCAAATAACCAAAACAGATACTGATAAAGGTACAAAACTATCAGGAGCAACATTTGAAATAACAGGACCAAATAACTATAGTGAAACAAAAACAACAAACGCAAATGGTACAATAACAATTTCAAACTTACCATTAGGAAATTATACTGTAACAGAAACAGGTGCTCCTACAGATTACAGACTAAATCTACAAGAAAATAAATCAACAACAGTAAATGTAACAAGTGGTGGTACAGCAACAGCGGCATTTAAAAACAAACAATATGGAGACTTAACGGTAATCAAAAAAGACCAAGACACAGGAAGCACATCATTAGGAGGAGAACCACTGAATGACATAGGATTCAAAATATACATACAAAAAAATGGAAAAAAATATTATCTAAGAAATGCAGAAATAAGCAAATATAGTTACAACGACTTTAATGTTGAAGAATGGAACAAAGGCTCAGCAAAAGAATTCAAAACATCTGGTAATGCACAATTTAAAGTAAATAATTTACCAGTATTGAATGGATCAGAACAATTAACATATTATGTTGAAGAATCATCTTTACCTGAAAAATGGCAAGAATATTACAAATTAAAAGCAACTCCGGATTCAACTCAAATTACAAATGGTAAAAACACAGACCTAAGTGTATTAAATAAACAAATATATATTCAAGTATCTGGATATGTATGGGAAGATATGCTAGCAACAGAAGGTAAAGAAGACTCAAGAAATGATTTATATGATGCAGATAGAAAAGAACCATTAATAGAAGGAATAACAGTAAGACTAAATAGCACAAAAGATGGTACAATCCAAACAACAAAAACAGACAAAAATGGAAATTACAAATTTAAGAAAGTCGAAATAGATAAACTACCAAATACATACATCGAATTCGAATACAACGGACTTAAATATCAAAGTGTAGCATATCATAACCAAGACAATGGATCAAAAGCAATAGAAGGAGACACAACAAGAGACAACTTCAACAACCAATATGCAAGCATAACAGGAGGAAACGCAAAAGGAACAACAACAACAGGATACTCAAGAAATGCAACAGGAACAGTAATGAATAACCTAACATACACAAACGGAAAATACGCATCAGAATTAGTAGGCAACACAGGATACACAGTAGAAAGTGCAGAAAACTCAGTAGAAGCACAAAACGGCTCAACAGGAGCATCAATAAAAGCAACAACAAGTGCAGCAAATCACTCATTAGCAACATGGTCTGCAGGAGTAACTGAAATTGGAAAAATCAATTTAGGTATTTACAAAAGACAACAATCTGACATGAAAATTGCAACAGACTTAAAAGATATTGGTCTAACATTTAATGGATATAATCACACATATACATACAACAAGAGAACAGCAAAGCAAGGAATAGATATATTCTCAGAATTACAAAAATGGAATAAAACAGATGAGCAAAAAGCAAATGAAAGTGAACAATATCCAAGAAACTACGAAACAAGTATTTACAAAAACTATGCATATGCATCAGCATCAGAAGGTGACAAAAACGGAGATGGAAAAATTGATGATAAAGATAAATTAAAAATGTATTTAAATTATAAAATAGAAATCAAAAACAGTTCATCTGTATATATGTCAGCAAATGAGATTGCACGTTATTATAATGATACATTAACATATAGTTCATCATATTACATTGACAAAAATGGAAATAAACATGATATTACATGGGATGCAAAAGAAAATAAAGGTGATTATAAACAAATTAGAACAACAGGATTAAGTAATGTTAAAATAGAACCAGGAAGCTCATTAACAGTATACTTAACACTACAAATTAAAGATGATATTATCAAAGAATTTGGACTTGGTTCAAGAATCGATGCGATAGGTCAAGGTGTAACAGAAATAACATCATACTCAAATTACACAAGTGATGGCAAATATTATGCAGCAATTGACAAAAACTCTGCACCAGACAATATTAAACCTGGAGACATTAATACATATGAGGACGATACAGACTCTGCGCCAGAATTGAAAATTACATTAAAAGAACCAAAGACAATTTCAGGTTATGTATTTGAAGATAAAACTGCAGATGATTTATTAACAAATCAAGAAAGAAAAGGTAACGGAAAATTTGATAATGGTGAAAATACTGTTGGAAAGGTTAAAGTTGAATTAATAGACCAGAAAACTGGAAAACCGGCGTATATTTATTCAAAAGCAGTTTCAGAATCGAACTTTAATGCTGTACCTGCAACAACTGAAACAAATGAAACAAATAATAAAGGATATTACGAATTTGTAGGTGTTGTACCAGGCAAGTATTATATTAAATATACATACTCAAATAACAGTGTAGTTTATAAAGGAACTAATGAAGTGAAAGTTTCAACACAAGATTATAAATCAACAATTATAAGTTCTAAAACACTTAGAGATGCATATGGAGATACAGAAGCGGACGATTTAGGCAGTGTAAATAATAATGATAGATGGTATCAAGACACTAATATTGAAACATATTCAACAGCAGTAGATGATTATGCAACAAGAAAGAGCATCAATAATACATATTCAACAATAATAGCAAGTACGAAAGTTGATTATGATAATGGTGGAGGACAACAAGAAATGACTGCAAGAACATTAAATATGAATATGGCAATAGAGAACTATAATAATGAAGTTACAAATATGAATGAAAATCGTACATCACTATACAAAAACTTAGATTTTGGTATTGTAATAAGACCAAGACAAAGTTTGAAATTAGACAAAAAAGTAACATATGTTAAACTAACATTATCTGGAGGAGATACAGTTGCAGAAGGTAACCCATCAAATGAGAACGAGTTAAAAACAATGAACTATGTAACATATCCAAAAGGTGGAAAGTTAAAGATAGAGGCAGACGATGAGATTATTCAAGGTGCAACTTTGGAAATAAAATATACTATTTATGTAACAAACAACTCTGAAAAAGACTACAACAATGTTGAATACTATAGATATGGAACTAAAAAAGACAATCCGGTTAAATTATCAATTAATACAATAGTTGATTATATAGACCAAAAAGTTCCAACAGAATATACAAATGTTGCAAAATCAAGTGGTGGTTGGTATGTATCAACAGACCAACAAATCAAGGATTTAACAACAAAAAAGGCTTATAATGATGTTAAATCTAGAAAAAATATTCTATTAAGTGATTGCAACAAGACAATTTCTATAGGAGAAACAATGGCAACAGAGCCAGTTGAGGTTAGCAAGGTTATGGCATCATCAGAAGATGTAGATATTAAAAACTATGCAGAGGCTGTTAAAGTATCAAATTCAGTTGGTAGATTCTATGGTGGAATTGTAAACAGTAAATGGGTTAATATGACACCAGGTAATTTACAAGTTTCAAGTGATACTGCAATTGATGGGTCTCATGAGTTAGACGACGATGGTGTTGAAGTCGTAGTTGTTCCTTCAACAGGTGATAATACTATAATTTATTATATTTTAGGAATTACATGTTTAGGAATAATTGTATGCGGAATAGTTTTAATAAAAAAATTAGTTCTATAATAAAATAAAAATCGGGATTTCGGGGACAGGACTCTGAATTCCGATTTTCTATTTATGTTCACTTGATATTTTTGAAAAAATCTGTTATAGTATATATGGTTTTATAAATGTGCTTATAGCTCAGCAGGATAGAGCAGTCGCCTCCTAAGCGACCGATGGGGGTTCGAGTCCCTCTAGGCACACCACTTTTTTATTAAAAAAAGAACGATATCTAGACAATGGTTAGATGAAAATGTTTAAATGTTTTTACGAATTTTTAGGAGGAAATTTTGAAAGAAAAAATAAAACAAATAACAAACACGAAACAATTCCATATAAGTATGGTAGCACTAATAGTAGTAGCAATAATATTTGTAGCAGGTGTAATAGCCCTAAAATACAATGTAGAAGGAGAAAGCAAACCACCATTCAACATATCAAAAATGTCAGTAATAAGTAATGTAGACGGAACAGACGTAGAAGACACAGAAAACAAATGGAATTTAAAAGTAAATCAAAACAATGATATATACGTATACATCAAGAAAAACGAAGAATATAAATACACAGAAACAATCTCAAGTGTAATATTAAATAATTTTAATATTACACAATCACCAAAAGTAGGAAAATTAAAATTACTAAAACCGGATTCAAATTTAGATACTGTAATATTTAAAAATAGTGCAGAAAATGAAGTAGAAAGCATAGAATATAAAGGCGATATGGACTCAAGTATAAAAGATATGAAAATTGCAAACCAAGGAGGACTTGTTGTTTTTAGATATGTAATCGAAGATTTGGGAAATTATACTTCAAATGAAGATGGAGAGATAAATCATAATGAATTGCTTAAAAAATTGGCTATTAATAATGATGATTTGAAGTTTAATGTTTCATTTGATATTAATATTAATTTGGATTCTAATAAGAGCTATAAAGCAAATGTTAATTTGAAATTACCAATTGGTAATGTTGTTGATGATGGTATTCAAAGTAAAGAAAATACTGATTCTGAAAATATTGTTTTTAAAAGAATGTAAATAAGTTTTTAATAAATTTTTGTTATTCATTGTTTATAAGTTATTTAATATGAAATTAATGATTTATTTATTTTTTTGTTGTCCCATTCAAAAAATTTTAACAAAAGTTTAACAACTTTTGAGAATTTTTGAACGGTCTCCCCGAATCACTTCAAAATAAATAAATGATTAATTTCATATATATAAATTTATAAATTGCAAATAGCAAAAATTTATTAAAAAAACTATTTAAAAAGTACTTGATATTTTTTGTAACTCATTATATAATACGTTAGGTAGAAAATTTAATCTCTGTATAGAGAGCAATCCAATAGAGACCTACGAATCTTGTCAGGTCCGGAAGGAAGCAGCAATAAGTAGCAAATCTTTATGTGGAGTGTTCTCTATAGAGGGATTAAATTTTTACATTATAAGAGGTACAAAAACCTCTCATAAAAATACTTTGTATATTATAAAGGATGTGAGAATATGGGGTACACAGCTCTTTATAGAAAATTCAGACCAATAACATTTTCAGAACTCGTAGGGCAAGAACACATTACAAAAACACTAAGAAACCAAATCATGGCAGACAGAGTGGGACACGCATACCTATTTAATGGAGGAAGAGGAACAGGAAAAACATCATCTGCAAAAATTTTAGCAAGAGCAATAAACTGTTTAAACCCAAAAGACGGTGAACCATGTAACGAATGCGAAATCTGTAAAGGAGCATTAAACGGTTCACTTACAGACATAGTAGAAATGGATGCTGCATCAAACAATAGTGTAGAAGACATCAGAAGCATACGAGAAGAGGTCAATTTTTTACCTACAAAAGCAAAATATAGAGTATATATAATAGATGAGGTTCATATGCTTTCACCAGGGGCATTTAATGCACTGTTAAAAACATTAGAAGAACCACCTGAACACGTAAAATTTATTTTAGCAACAACAGAACCTCAAAAATTGCCAGCAACAATACTTTCAAGATGTCAAAGGTTTGATTTTAAAAGAATTTCAAATGAAGATATCATAAAAAGGCTAGAAATTGTTTGCAAGGAAAGCAACATAGAAATTTCTGAAGGAGCACTAAAAATAATTGCAGTTCTTGCAGAAGGCGCAATGAGAGATGCTTTATCAATTTTAGAAAGATGTGTGCAAGACGGAGAAAACAAAATTGACGAAGATAAAATAAAAGATTTAGTTGGAATTCCTAAAATAACATATGTTCATAGCATAGTTGAAGCTATTGCCGAATATGATATTGATAAGGCTTTATCAAGTATGGACGAAATACTAAATCAAGGCAAAGATTTAAATAATTTTTTATGGGAAATTATTAAATATGTAAAAGATGTTTTAATATACAAATCTTCTGGAAAAGCCGATTTATATAATGAAGAAGAAATTTCTAACATCAAAACTTTAGCAGATAAAGTCACAAAAGAAAAATTAGTAAATTTGATTTATGAATTGTCAAATTTAGAAAATGATATGAAATGGTCAACACAAAAAACAATAGTATTCCAAGCAGGTATCATAAAATTATGTAGTAAAGAAATTGGTACTGGTGGAGATGTTGAAGAAAGACTTGAAAAAATAGAAAATTACTTAAAATCAGGAAAAATGAATGTTACACAAAATAACAATATCAATTATAATGTTGGACCAGCAAACTATAATGGTTCTAACATTGGCACTAATGCAGTTGTTAATAATGGAGTTGGCCCTAAAATGAGTATGGGCGCAAATGCTAGAATGAACACAAGTACAATGCCAAACAATATTGGTAATAGTAAGTCTACAACCGTTAGAGCAAGTACAACAACAAAAAAATATTCAAATGATTTAAGTAAAAGTTGGCCTAAAATTGTAAATGATTTAAAACAAAATGGAAAAATCGTTTTATATACAAATTTGATGAACACAAGTGCAGAGCAGTTAAATGATACAACTGTTGCTATAAATTTTCCAAAAGGAATGACTGCTTTTGGAAAAACTGTTTTGAACAAACAGGAAAATATTGGAGAATTGTCTAGTTTGATTTCTATGGCTTGTGGTAAGGATATGCAAATTAAGTATGTAGAAAATATGCAAAATCAGGTTCAAGAATATAGGCCTGAGGATGATATTCAAAAATTAGCAAATGAGTCTAATATTCCATTTAATATTATGTAGAAAGAGGAGGAATTTATAATGTCAAAAAGAGGAGGATTCCCAGGAGGTATGGGAGGATTTGGCGGAATGAATATGAATAATTTAATGAAACAAGCCAAAAAAATGCAAGAAGAAATGCAAAAATCACAAGAGGAATTATCAAGCAAAGAATTTGATAGCACAGCAGGTGGTGGAGCAATAAGTGTAAAAGTTACAGGTGAAAAAGTTATAAAAGAAATAAAAATTAAACCTGATGTTGTTGACCCAGATGATGTTGAGATGTTAGAGGATTTAATTTTAACATGTGTAAACGAAGCATTAAGAAAAGTTGATAGTGCTCAAAGTCAAGAGTTTGGAAAATTTAATATTCCAGGATTAATGTAAAAATGATGAGATTATAAAATTATAAAAATTGTAAGAATTGAGCATGTTTTGCATAAAAAATCATGCTCTTTTTGTAATAAAAAAGGAGAATTAAGGATGTCACTATATTCACCATCAATAGAAAAATTAATAGAAAGCTTTGAAAAGTTACCTAGCATAGGACATAAAACTGCGGCTAGGCTTGCTTTTTATATATTAAACTGTTCTGAAGAGGAAGCAAATGAATTTATAAAATCGATACAAGATGCAAAACATAATTTAAAATATTGTAGTAAGTGTTTTAATATTTCGGATACGGATCCATGCCCAATATGTGCAAGTCCAAAAAGAGACCAGTCATCTATATGTGTTGTAGAAGATGTTAGGGACATTATTGCTATGGAAAAAACACATGAATTTAAAGGTGTATATCATGTTTTACATGGCTCTATTTCACCAATGAATGGAGTTGGACCTGATGATATTAAAATTAAAGAATTGCTTGCTAGACTTATGGATGGAAGTGTTAAAGAAGTTATACTTGCTACAAATCCTAGGGTTGAAGGAGAAGCAACTGCTATGTATTTGTCTAAACTTATTAAGCCTTTAGGTGTTAAAGTTACTAGAATTGCTCATGGTATTCCTGTTGGTGGAGACTTAGAGTATACTGATGAAATTACTTTGACTAAAGCGTTAGAGGGTAGAAGAGAAATTTAACATTTAAAAATAAAGCACATATAATATTTTAGAGGTGTATTTTATGTGCTTTTCTGATTTTTCTAGTTGTAATTTAATTGGTTTGGCAAGTTCGCTTGCAATTAGTGTTGGAGAAAATTTAAGTGCAGATGAATTAGCCGTACTTGCGGCGTTTTTTATATTCTAGGAAAGTTATCATAGTATGATAACTTTCTGTAGAAGATAAATATGGCAGAAATTAGATTTTGTAGCAGTTTGCACTGCGTACAAAATCTTAATTCTGGCTTTTTACTGCATTTGCCGATAACCTTGCAATAATTGCAACTAAAAAGTCTATGGAAGAAAAATAAGAATAGGTAGAAAAATTATTATTTAAAAGAAAAAAAGAGGGCTTTGTTGAGTTTGATTAAAATGGATTCTCAACATTGTTCCTCTTTTTAGTTTTTTAAAAGAATTTTGCAAATATTTTCAGTAGAATGTTTCTTTGCCAAAATTTCAGTATTTTTTTTCATTGTACTTAATTTTTCAGGATTATCAATAACACTTTTTAAAACCTCACGAGAAGAATCATCTTTTCTAAGCCAAATGCCAGTACCCTTACTTTCCAAAAATTCCGCATTTTCTTCTTCTTGCCCAGGAATAGGATTAATAATTATCATAGGCAAATTTGAAGCCAAACTTTCCGAAGTAGTTAATCCGCCAGGTTTTGAAATTACCAAATCAGAAATGGACATTAATTCAGGAACTTTGTTTGTGAAGGCTAAAACTTTTACACAATCTTGTTTATTGTTTTCCTCAACAATTTTTTCAAATTCAGATTTCATTTTTTCATTTTTCCCAGCAATAGCTATAACTTGAATATCACTAAAATTTTTAACCAAATTATTAAAAATTTCAACTGTCCTCGCTTTTCCAAGACCAAATTCTCCACCACCAAAAAATAAAATATTTTTTGTGTTATCTTTTAAATCAAACTCTTTTAAAATTTCCTTTCTATTATATGTTCGTAAAAATCTAGAAGAAATTGGGATACCAGTTACAAAAACTTTGCTATCAGGAATGTTTTTTGAAACAAGATAATCTTTCATTTTATCATTTGCAACAAAGAAGAAATCTGTTGTCTCATTTCCAACAAGCCATTGGTCATGTGGCGAAAAGTCTGTCATTATTGTTGCAATTTGTGCAGTTATTTTACCTTTCCTTTTTAGGTATGCACACATTTGACTTCCAAATGGATGTGTTGAAATTATTAAATCTGGTTGTCTTTCTCGTAATAACTTTAACAATTTAATTGCCAATAATTGATTTGACTTTGACGAAATGTGTGCTAATGGACCTTTTTGTGAATCTGCATAAATTTTACCCCATGCCCATGGCATTTTTTTTGCCATTTCTCTATATGCGGCTGTAGTAACTATTTCAATTGGTTTATTTACATATTTCATACAGTCTATTAGTTCTGTTTCACAGTTTTTATAATTGTTATCAAAGTATTCTTTTATTGATTTTGCGGCATTTAGGTGTCCGCCTCCATATGATGCGTAGAATATTAATATCTTTTTCATAGTTTACTCCTTTATTTTGATATATTAATTTTAGCATATGTGTTGCTTAAATAGCAATGTTTTTTAAAAATTTGTATAAATAAAAAAAAATGGTAAAAAATAAAAATAAAAAGAAAAAATTTAACAAAAGGGTGATAATGTGAAAAAATATTTAAAGTTCATAATAGCAACAATTTTAATAATGTTATCCACAATTTGTATATTTATTGTGGATAAAAGTTCAACAAATAACGTATCAAAAGCAAAGTCAACAAGCACATCAGACATACAACTAATGGCAAGAGCCATAAACGGAGAAGCAAGAGGAGAACCATACGAGGGACAAGTCGCAGTTGGAGCAGTCATTTTGAATAGAGTAAAGGACTCAAGATTTCCAAATAGTATATCAGGGGTAATATATCAACCAGGAGCATTTACCGCTGTATCAGACGGGCAGATCAATGCTGCCATAAGTGAAGGCTCAACAGTATATAAAGCAGCACAAGACGCAATTAATGGATGGGATCCAACAAGTGGATGTGTGTATTATTTTAATCCTAATACTGCAACCAACAAATGGATTTGGTCAAGACCGTTGGTAAAAACAATCGGGAAACACAGATTTTGCAAATAAAAAATAGGGATTGGGGGACGGGTCTTCAAATCCCTAAAACTTATAATATGAAAGGAAGATATTTTTATGAAAAAAGAAAAAAGGATAAATAGTAGTAAAGTATATAGCGTTCTTGCAACAATAGTATTTGTAGCAATAATTGCAGTTCTTGGGTATATGCTTGTAAAAAACAATAAAGAAACAAAAACTGCATCAGAAAACACCTATAATATGGCATTTTACGAAGTCGTAGACTATGTCCAAAATGTAGAAACATATTTAGCAAAATCATTAATATCAAGTACACCAGAACATGGAGCAGAAACATTAACAAATGTATGGAGAGAAGCAAATTTAGCACAAGCATATTTGTCTCAATTGCCAATTGAAAGCCAAGAATTAGAAAATACAGAGAAATTTTTAAATCAGGTTAGTGACTACAGTTATTCATTATCAAGAAAAAATATTTATAATGAAAGTTTAACAGATGAAGATTTAAAAAATTTAAAAGATTTACATTCATATAGTTTAGAATTAGAAAACACTTTGAATCAACTTTCTGAAGATATAAATTCAGGAAGAATAAAATGGGGGGAACTTTCAAAAAAAGGAGCAAATGCATTTGCCCAACAAGTCAGCACAAGTTCAATGGATGGATTTAACAATATGGAAGAAAATTTTCATCAATATTCAGGCTTAATTTATGACGGAGCATTTTCAGAGCACGTTACAAATGGTGAAAAAAGAGGACTTACAGGTGATGATATAGATGAAGAAACAGCAAAACAAAAAGCAATTGAATTTATAGGAAAAGATAATGTTAAAAGTGTAGAAAACTTAGGATTTTCAGAAAATGCAACAATTCCAGAATATAACTTTTCAATAAAAACAAACTCAGAAGATAGTATAAACATTTCAATTTCAAAAAAAGGTGGACACATTGTTTATATGAATTCAAACCGAGCAGTTAATACAGAGATAATATCTCAAGAAGAGGCAAATGCTAAAGGTAAGGAGTTTTTGGATTCACGTGGTGTATCTAATATGAAAGCAACTTATTATTTAAAACAGGATGGAATTGTAACTATAAATTATGCTTATGTTCAAAATGATGTTGTGGTATACTCAGATTTAATTAAGGTAAAGGTAGCGTTAGATAATGGAGAAATTCTAGGTATTGAAACGTCCGGATATTTGAATAATCATACTCAAAGGGATACATCAAAGATTAAAATTAGTAAGAAAGAGGCTAAGAAAACTTTGAATAAAAATTTGCAAATTTCTTCGGAAGGGCTTGCTATAATACCAACTGAGTTTAAAACTGAAATTTTGTGTTATGAGTTTAAGGGCAATGTGGATGGAAAGGATTTTCTTGTTTATATTAATGCAGAGAATGGAAGAGAGGAAGATATTTTAATTATTACAAATACTCCTAATGGAACTTTAACTATGTAGAAAAAATCGGGATTAGGGGACGGGTCTCCAAATCTCTAAAAATAAATAAAAAAAACGGGATTTAGAGACCCGTCCCCCAATCCCTAAAAGTAAATAAAAAAATAGGGATTTGAAGACCCGTCCCCCAATCCCGATTTTTTTAATGTCTTTTATAAGTATCTTTTGAAAGTAATGTAGTGCTCACAACATTACCATTTTTCTTTAAGATTTTATATGCTTCTGAGTATATTGCAGTTGAAGTTTTACCAGTAGTTCTAGAAGATATTTGAACCTCATAATCATTGTCAGATTTTAAACCCCAAATTTTGAAATTGGCAATACCTCCAGAAACAGAACAAGCAATTTTTATAGGGTAATCCCTATTATTTTTAAACTTAAAATCAATTGCACCATAAACAACTGTTGCGTCACGGCTAGGTCCTGCATAAGAAGGAACAAATTGATGATTACTTCTTTCCACAATATCTAAATTTGCATAAACAACTGCATTATATAAAGTTGTTGTAATTTGACAAATTCCACCGCCGATGCCATCTTCTACTCTACCTGAAACGTATATTGGAGCCTCTTTATAGCCAGCCTGAATTGTTCTTGCACCAACTACTTTATTGTAAGAGAAAGTTTCACCAGGCATTAAAACAGTTCCATTTATTTTTTTGGCTGCAAGTATTAAATTAGTTGTACGATTTTTGTTACTTGCGGCATATTTTGTTGAAAATTCGGATAATAAATCCGGAAAAGCCTCTGTACCAATCATGTTTGTTGTAACACTTGGATACAATACTTTTAAAGGAACTATATATTCGTCTTTTTCTTCTTTTAACATATTTTTTGCTTCATCAAGTGTAATACTAAAATCCATACCATTTTCACTTGGATGCACTACATATGGATTTTGTGAATAGTAGGCATTTACTGGTTCTTTATGTATTTCATTGTAAACGGCATCTAAATCAATTTCCTTTGGAGTGCTATCTTCAGTTAGTAATTCTAAAGAATTGTTTTCGATTTTTAAATCATTTATTGCTTGTTTAATATATTTTGCAGAATCGTCAACTTTTACGGTTTTGCCTGCTTTCCCCTTTGTTATAATTAAATTGTTGCCATCAATATAGCAACTGCTTTCTATTATTTTGTCAGGCAATTTAGAAGAAATATCCTCCAAATCTTTTTTCAACTGATCCATGTCAATTGAAAATCCTGGGTCGATTGTTGTTTTTGAAAGTCTAGTTTGTAATATTGTTAAATTCTTTTGAAAAATGTTTCCCGTTTTTCCAATATTGTAAGCCATATCAACTGCTTCATCTGTATTAAAGTATATTGAAAGTTGTGATGTTGAAAGAGATGTTTCAAAGCCATTATGTGTTAATTTTATTTCTTCTGGTATAACTGAACTTATGTAGTTGTTTATTTTTTCTTTTGCTTGTTCTCTTGTTAATCCGGAAACGTCAATGTTTTTGATGTATACTCCTTTTGCTATTGTTGTGCTTTTTTCTGTCATTATTGAGAATGTTCCATAGACTACAGCTACTAATAGTATTACAATTGCTAATAATATTCCAAAAATTACTAATACATCTGATTTGTTTGTTTTTGCTTCTTCTGTGTTTTCTATTGGTTTAAATTCTGTTGTATTTTCTTTTTCTATTTTTTCTTGCTCTTTTTTGGCATCTTTTTTTAGTTCTTTTTGCTTTTTTTCTGTTTCGACATTTTTTTCAGGATCTTTCTGTTTTTTTTCTATTTTAGCATCTTTTTTAATTTCTTTTTGTTTTGCTTCTGTTTCGACATCTTTTTCAAGTTCTTTTTGCTTTGTTTCTATTTTGACATCTTTTTTAATTTCTTCTTTAGACTCCGCCAAATTATCAGTGTTTTCATGCTTTGTTTTGACAATTTTATTTTGAGTCTCAACTTTTTTTATGTTTTTTTCTTCATCTTTTACTTTCATAAATTTCTCCTTTAAATGGTCTATTATAGTATATCATGAGTTTAAAAAATTTACTACAAAAAACAAAAAAATAATTTAAAATATTTTATAAAAAGTAAAAACCGTTTATAATCAATACTTCTAACAATTTAACCTATATGTTGTTTTATTGTTTCATAAAAAAGTAGATTTGTATTTACAAATTCTAAAATTGTGAACATAATTGCAACAAATTCACAAATTAAGAATTAAATTAAAGGCTTTCTTAAGTACATAGTTTTATTTTGAAACAACATCAAATATATATAATTACCCACTGGTGGGAAGGGAAACACACAAACAATAAATGTATGTACTGTGAATTGGAACTTTTAATTGTAAACAATATGTTAAATTATACTAAAAGGTATTGCTAAAGTAAAAATAATTTAGTATAATTAGGAAAGGAAGAAATAAATGGCACAAAAAACAACAAATTAGAAACTGCAAAACAAATGTTAAAGAAAAAATTACCAATTGATTTAATATGTGAAATTACCAAATTAACAGAAGAAGATGTAGAAAAAATAAAATAAAACTAAATCAAAATTGTGCAGATATAACCTGCATAATTTTTGAAAATTTAACAATATTATTTAATTTTGTTGACTAACGCACTGAAAAAGTGATATAATTTCAGTGTGGGGGTAAAAAATGAAAAATTATGAAAAAATAGTAAATTTTGTAAATAAAAAAAATAATGTAATAACAACTAAAGAATTTAAAGATGCTAAAATAGGATTTTATTACATAAATAAGTTAATTGAAGATAATTATATATCTAGAATAGGAAATGGGCTTTATGGAAAAACTGACAGTTTTGAAGATGAATATTTTATAATTCAAAACAGATATAAGAATGCAATATTTTCTTATAATACTGCGCTTTTCTTTTTAAACAAGACAGAAGTAACACCAAATATTATAGATATAACAATACCAAATGATTATAATGTTAGTTCAATAAAAATCAAACAAATAAGAGTTCATTATGTAAGTAGAGAAAATATAAAACTTGGTGTGATAAAACTAAAATCTCCATTTGGTAATACTATAAAATCATATAATCTTGAAAGAACAATTTGTGATATTGTAAAAAATAAAAATAAATGTGGACTAGATATAGAGCAAAGAAACAAAGTCATAAGAAAAGCATTTTCAGATAATGAAATTGATGGAGCAATGATGATACAATATGCAAAAAAACTAAAATGTGAGAAAAAAATAAAAGCAATAATGGAGGTAATGATATGATAAAAAATATCCAATCTTTAATGGATAAATCTAAAAATTTTGCAAAAGACAACGGATTATCTGTTCAGGAAGTATTACAGAACTATATGTTTGAAAGATTTTTAGAAAGATTATCAAAATCAGAATATAATGAAAAATTTATAATAAAAGGTCGGATTTTTATTATCTTCTATAATGGGAATTAACATGAGAACAACAATGGATATAGATGTGAATATTACGGGAATGAACTTTGAAAAAAGTGCAATAGAAGAAATGATAAATAAAATTATTTTTATTGATATAAATGACAATGTAACTTTTGAAATAGATAAAAACAAGCCGATAAAAGAAGATAATGAATATGGTGGTTATAGATTTAAAGTAATTGCAAAATTAAGCAATTTAAGAATCCCTTTTTCAATAGATATTTCAACTGGAGATTTAATTACACCAAGAGCAATAGAATACAATTATAAAACAATATTAGAAGATGAGAATATTAGTTTATATACATATAATTATGAAACAATAGTTGCTGAAAAATTAGAAACTGTTTTAAAAAGAAATACTGCTAATAGCAGAATGAAAGATTATTATGATTTATATTATTTTGCAACATATAGGTGGAATGATATAGATATCAGTACATTAAAAAATGCTATAGCTATAACCTTCAAAAACAGAAATTCACAGGAATACTTAGAAAAGTTTAAAACTATAATATCAAATATTTTAGAAGATGAAAGTTTAATTGCAAGATGGGACAAGTATAGAAAAGAACACGAATATGCAAAAGACATTAAATTTGAAGATACAATTAGTGCAATAGAGAAAATATATAATACATTATAATAAATTACATTGCACAGAAAGTTTATTTTATAAATTTTTGTGTGCGAACAAATTTACTGAAAATTTTAATTTTTGGGGGATGATAAAAAATAGAGTTTAGACTGAAAATTGAAAAATTTCAGTCTATTTTTCGTAATAAAAATAATCTCAAAAACAATTGCAAAAAAAGCAAAAAAAGCATATAATCTATCAAGAAAAATAAAAGATTTTAAAAATTTAATTCTTTTCTAACTAAAGTTGCAAAAGAAAGGAAGAGGAAAAATGAAAATAAAAGAAATAATACAAGCAACAAAAGGAAAACTAATACAAGGAGACGAAGAAAAAGAAATACAAGAATTTTGCAAAGACACAAGAACAATAAAAAAAGGAGACACATACATAGGAATAAAAGGAGAAAACTTTGACGGAAATACACTATGGAAAAAAGCATTTGAATCAGGAGCAGAAACAGTAATAATACAAGGAATAGACTTTTCAAAAGAAAATCTAAACAAAAATCAAAACATAATAGAAGTAAAAGACACAATACAAGCACTTGCAGACATAGCAACATACAAAAGAATATCAATGGGAAAAAACTTCAAAATGGTTGGAGTAACTGGAAGCGTAGGAAAAACAAGTACCAAAGACATTGTAGCAAATGTAATATCACAAAAATACAAAACTTTAAAAACACAAGGAAATAACAACAATGAAATAGGACTACCATTTACAATGTTTAATTTAAAAGACCAAGAAGCAGCAGTTATAGAAATGGGAATGAATCATTTTGGAGAAATAAGTAAACTAACAAAAATTGCAAAGCCAACAATAGCAGTAATTACAAACATAGGAACATCACATATTGGAAATCTAGGTTCAAGAGAAAATATTTTAAAAGCAAAACTTGAAATTTTAGAAGGAATGAACAAAAAAGTTTTGGTTATAAATAATGACAATGACTTATTACATAAATATTATATGGAAAATAAAGATGTAGAAATACATACATATGGAATTGAAAATGATTCAGAAGTAAAAGCAGAAGACATTGTTTTAAACGAAAATGACAGTGAATTTGTATGCAATATAAAAGGTGAAAAATTCAAAGTAAAAGTTCCCGTTGGAGGAATTCACTTTGTATATAATGCAATATGTGCAGCAACTGTTGGGATGTTAATGGGATTAAGCAAAGAACAAATAAAAAATGGAATTGAAACATTTGAATTAACTAAAAAGAGAATGGATATAACAGAACTTAAAAATGGTGTAACTATTATAAATGACAGTTATAATGCAAGTTTTGAATCAATGCAAGCATCATTAAAATATTTGCAAGGTTTAAATTCCAAAAGAAAAATAGCAGTTTTAGGTGATATGTTTGAACTTGGAGAATATTCAAAAAAATTGCACGAAAAAGTTGGAACAGAAGTTGCTAAAAATAAAATTGATATTCTTGTTTGCTGTGGTGAAAATGCTAAATATATAGTTGAAAGTGCAGAAAAAGAAGGCATGAAAAACGAGAATGTTTACTATTTTGAAAATAGAGAACAAGTTGAAAAATTTGTAAAAGATAATTGGCAAAGTGGGGATAGTATTTTATTTAAAGCATCAAATGGAATGAAATTCTTTAATATTGTAGAAAACTTATTAAAATAATTTAATGACAATCGAATCTAGAATAAGTTGTTACGGTTCACTATCCATAAAATAATTGTTTATGAATTGTAATAATAATTTAATAAAAGAAGGTAATAGTATGAAAAAATTAGGCGTAATTTTTGGAGGAATGTCTACTGAAAACAAAGTATCTTGTGTATCAGGAGCATCAGTGATAAAAAATTTAAACAAAGAAAAATATGAAATTTATCCAATATTTATAGATGAAAATGGAAAATGGTTCAAAATTCAAATGACAAAAGAAGGTCAAATAAAAATTGAAGAAAAGGCACCAATAGAAAATGTATTTGAATATTTAAAACAAATGGACGTCATTTTCCCAGTTTTACATGGCTTATATGGTGAAGATGGAACAATACAAGGATTATTTGAACTATTAAAAATCCCATATGTTGGATGTGGAGTATTGGCTTCAAGTGTTGGAATGGATAAAGTGTATACAAAAATTATTTTTGACAAAGCAGGAATAAATCAAGCAAAATATGTGTATATAAGAAAATACAATGATAAATTTATATATGTAAAAGAAAATTTTGATGAACAGGTAATTGATATAAAAAAAGTTGTAAAATTAACAATAAAAAACTTGAAATTTCCAATGTTTGTTAAGCCATCAAATTCCGGTTCAAGTGTAGGAATTAGTAAGGTAAACAATGAAAAAGATTTAGAGGAAGCAATATTAGAGGCTACAAAATATGATAAAAAAATATTAATTGAAGAAGGTATTGATGGTAGAGAGGTTGAGTGTGCAGTTCTTGGAAATGAAGATGTTCAATGTTCATGTGTTGGTGAAATTAAGGCTGCAGACGTGTTTTATAGTTATGATGCTAAATATAAAAATAAAGAGTCTAAAACTTTGATACCTGCAGATATATCAACTGAAAAATCTGATGAGATTAGAAAATTGGCTGTAAAGGCTTTTAAAGCAATTGATGGTAAAGGGTTGTCAAGGGTTGATTTCTTTATTGAGAATGGAACTGATAAAATTTTTATAAATGAGATTAATACTTTGCCTGGTTTTACAAGTATTAGTATGTATCCAAAACTTTTTGAACAAGTTGGAATCGGGTACTCAGATTTATTAGATAAAGTTATAGAATTAGCATTTGAAAAATAATAAAATCAGTGTTATAGTTTATAGACTGTGAATTGTAACAAGTCCATAAAAAATAATAAAAAAAGTCCATAAAATCTATGGATTTTTTTTCAAATTGTGGTATAATAAACCTACCTAATCTCGGGGGAGGATGTTAAATGAAATACAAAGATTATTATAAAATACTTGGACTAGAAACAAGCCGAGTTTCAATAGAAGAAATAAAAGCAGCATATAGAGCAGCAGTAAAAAGAAATCATCCAGATGTAAATGTAGGGGACAGTTTAGCAGAAGAAAAAATAAAAGATATAAACGAAGCATACAGAATACTTTCAGCACCAGCATCAAAAAGAAAATACGATAGAATATGGAATTCAAGAACAAATGCAAAAAACTATCAAAAATTTAAAGGAAAAAATATATTTAGCATGTTTTTGGGTGATATAGACAAAGAAGAAATAGTAAATAAAAAAGAACCAATAAAAGGCGAAAACATAGATACAGAAATTCAGGTAAGTCTAGAAGACGCATTTTATGGTTTGGAAAAAAAGATTTCATTAAGAACAATAGAAGGAAAAATGAAAACATTTGAAGTCAAAATACCAGAAGGAATAAGAAATGGTGAAAAAATCAGATTGATTGGTCAAGGTAAAAAAGGCATAAACGGCGGTAAAAATGGAGATTTACTTATAAAAATCAACATCGAAGATAATAATGTTTTTAAATTATATGGAAGTGATTTATGTACAGATTTAAAATTATCACCATGGGAGGCAGCGTTAGGAACTAGAGTAAATGTAAGAACAATTGATGGAGAAACAAAAGTATATATACCACAGGGAATACAAAGTGGGGAAAAAATTAGAATACCAAGTAAAGGCTACAAAAATGGAAAAGGTGGTAGAGGAGATTTAGTTGCAGAAGTAAAAATAATGGTTCCTAAAAAATTGGAACTAGATGAACAAGAGATGTTCGAAAAACTAAAAGATATGTCAACATTTGATCCAAGAAAAGAATAAAAAATATAAAAAAATGTATTAAATATGTAAAACATAGTTGAAAACTTTACATAATCAAGCAAAACTATTGACAAAAGCCTTGAAATTGGCTATAATTGAAGATAGTGGTTCAACAAAAGATAAACTATGGATTGTACATAGAAACGAGGTGTAAATTATATGGAAACATGGCAAGGAAAACATTTTAGTATAACTGATCCAGAAGGAGTAAATACTGTTATATATCAAATAAATAAAACTCCAAAGGACTTAACAAAAGAATATCCAAAATATACGGTGGATAGACTTGATTATACTGAAGAACTAAGAGGTAACATGAAAAGAAAAACTTTTTATGTAGATTTTCCAACATATGAAGATGAATTATTGATTTTATCTTTTGCAAAAGATAAAGTTGTTGTTAATACTGCAATAATGGCAGATGATAAAATTTCAATAAGTAAAAAGCCAATGCCACTAAAATGTGATAGTATTTATTCAGAAGAAGAAAAAGAAGTTAAAGATTTTAAATATACACCAAATTTAAAAAGGCCTATTTGTATAATAGACCCTGAGACTACAGAAGAAGTAAAACCTACGCTTTATTTTGATGAAAAAACAAATGAAGTTAAAGGTAAATGCAAATTAAAACCATATAAATCTTATTTTGCCTTTGAAATCAGGGACAAAAAAGAAAATTAAGGGAGGAAGTTAAATGAACGTAAGTCCAGAAAAAAATATAGAGGGAGCGAATACTGAGATTGCAGTAATGGCGATTGCACCAATTACAAATAAATTAGACAAGGATCAAAAAAATGGTGATGCAACAAAAATTAAAGCAAGTGGAGAACTTGAAATTGTTAGAGCAGATGTACCAGTAATCGATTCTAAAACTGAAAATCATATAGTTTATTCAGATGGAAAAAGACAATTACCAACTGGAGAAATTATGAAAATTAGTGCAAATAAAGATCGTAGAAAATTACATAAATCTATATTAGCAGAACAAGCACGACAAAGAGGATTAGAACAAAGCGAAAGATAGAAATACCAAAGAATTGTAGGTGATTTTAATGAATTACAAAATAGAGGGAGCAATAAGAAAAAATAAAAAAAGTTTTATAATATGTGTAATACTATGGCTCGTATTAGTCATAGTATTTGTTGCGCCATTTTCATATACAACATTCCAGGCAACAACAGATGCAGGCAAAATATCAATGTCAACATTTATAGATAGATTGCCAATAAATATAACTAATCCATTTGCAACCATATCAGGAATATTTGCAGAAGGTGCAGGACATAATTTTGTATCAACATTGCTTGGATTTTCATTAATATATGTAGTAATTTATTTTATAGGATTTGCAAAATCTGCTCCTAAAAATAGATACACAGATATTGAACATGGTTCAAGTGATTGGAGTCAAAGAGGAGAACAATATCAAATATTAAGTAGAAATCATGGAATAATACTTGCAGAAAATAATTATTTACCACTTGATAAACGAGGAAATGTAAATGTCCTTGTAGTTGGACGGATCAGGATCTGGTAAATCTGCATCATACTCAATACCAAATGCACATCAATGCTTGGGGTCATATGTATTTACAGACCCTAAAGGTGAACTTTATGATACAACTGCAGGATATTTAAAAGAGCAGGGGTATGACATCAAAGTATTAAACTTGGTAAGACCTCAATATAGTGATGGTTATAACCCATTAATGCATATTGCTTCAGAACTTGATGTTGATGTTATTGCAAATACAATAGTAAAAGGACAAAAAACAGATAGTGGTTCAGATCCATACTGGGACGATATGGCAGAAATGTTGTTAAAAGCATTAATATATTATTTAATAGCAACAAGACCGGAAGAAGAGCAAAACTTAGCAAGTTGTGCGGAATTAGTAAGGGCTGCAAATAAAAATGGTGGAAGTAACTTACTTTCAGATTTAATGAGCCAATTACCATATGACCATCCTGCAAGAATGTATTACAAATCTATAGAAATAGCGCCAGAAAAAACATATGGCTCTATTCTAAGTTCTTTGCAATCAAAATTAGGTAAATTTGACTCAAAAGAAATAGCAGAATTGACATCAACAGATACAATAAATTTTGAAGAAATAGGAAGCAAAAAAACAGCGGTATACGTAATATCATCAGATACACATACTGCGTATGACTTCTTGCTTACAATATTCTTTTCACAAATGATACAACAATTATATGATTATGCAGACCAAAATGGTGGAAGGTTGAAAGAAAGAACATACTTTATACTTGACGAGTTTGCAAATATAGGAAAAATACCAGACTTTGACAAAAAAATATCAACATCAAGAAGTAGAGGAATATCATTTAGTGTTATTTTACAAAATATTGACCAATTAGAAGCAGTATATGAAAAATCATACGAAACAATCATGGGTAACTGTGATACACATGTATTTTTAGGAAGTAACTCATTTAAAACAGTTGAATATTTCTCAAAACAATTGGGAGAAAAAACAATAGATAGGGACAATATTTCAATAAATAAAGATAAACAAAACCACAGAACTGGAAAAAGTTTATCAGACCAAATTATGGCTAGAGCACTTATGACACCAGATGAATTAAGAAGATTAGATAATAATTTATGTATAATTTTTGAAAAAGGATTGAAGCCAGTAAAAGCAAAAAAATTCTACTATTTCAAACATCCTATGGATAAAGAAATGCAAAGGTATGCAATTAGCCATAATGATATAGGTGAAATCGACAGAGGAACATGGAGAAAGTATAATCCATATAATCCTTATGTAGAAGAAGATGAGGAAAAGAAAGTCGAGAATTTGAATATTGAATCTTTGGATGACTTATTTGAAGATGATGATAAAAAAGAACCTGTTCCAGTGATAAAAAATGATGCTGGTATAGATAGTAAGGTTCAAGAAGATACTGAAACTTTAGACAGTTTGTTAAATCCGAGAGTAGATGCAGATGCACCACTTCTTCCACAAGATGATGAAGAAGATACATATGATTTACAAAAAGAATTAGAGGCAAAGTTTGATGAATTATTTGGACCTTTAGATGATGATGAATAAAAATTATATAATAAGGCTACTTTAAGTGAGTGGCTTTATTTTTTTAAGGAAATATTGCTTTTTAGAAGTAAGATATTGGACTGCAAATTAAGAACAAAAGTTTTTATAAAAAATTAAAGTGTTCGCTTGTTTTTTAACAACAAATAGTATATATTAGATATTATAGGAAATGAGATAAGCAAGTGTGTTGCCACTTTACTACATAGTTTCTAACTATGAGAAAGTGAGGTGGTGTTTATGGAATTTATATTATTTTTAATATATACATTGGGAATTTCCCTTACTATAAACGTAGCCTTATTAACAATTATATACATAATTTGGACAAATAAGGAATAAATAAAACAGCACATCTTTGCTTGACCGGCAGATGTGCTGTTACATTCATATGTGGCAACCACAATTTGTGGTTTTCATTTCCTATATACATTATAACATATTATATTTAAATGTCAATTAGAAAAAATAAAAATACTGAGATTAATAAGGAGAAATAAAAATGAAATTTATACACATAGCAGACATGCACTTTGACAGTCCATTTGTAAACCTTTCAGACAAAGATGGACTAGGAGACTTAAGAAGACTAGAACAAAGAAAAGTATTCAAAAAAGTAACAGAATATATAAAAGAAAATAATATAAAATATTTATTTATTTCAGGGGATTTATATGAACAAAAATATATAAAAAAATCAACAATAGAATATATAAATAATTTATTTAAGGAAATTCCAGAAACACGAATATTTATATCACCGGGAAATCATGACCCATATACAAAAAATTCATATTATAATAAATTTTATTGGAATGAAAATGTAAAAATATTCACATCAAAAATAGAAAAAATTGAATGTGAAGATGCAAATATTTATGGGTATGGATTTGATGATTTTTATTGTAAAAACTGCGGAATAGAAAAGGTTGAATTAGAAGATAAAAATAAATTAAATATATTAGTAATTCATGGAACACTAGATGGTGGTGCAATAGAAAATAGTGAATATAATCCTTTATCTTCAAAGATGTTAAAAGAAAAAGGATTTGACTACGTTGCTTTAGGGCATATTCATAAACTAGATTATAATAAAGAAGAAAATCAAAATATGGTATATCCGGGGTCAACAGCTTCATTAGGATTTGATGAACTTGGTAAACATGGAATGATAGTCGGAGAATTGGAAAAAGAAAAAATAAATTTAGAATTTGTTCCATTAGATGAAACTGAATTTAAATTATATGATTTGGATATTACAGAAATAGTTTCAAAAGAAGAATTAATTGAAAAAATAAATGAAATAAATTTTGAAGAAAATAATTTAATTGAAATTATTTTAACAGGAAAAAGAAATTTTGAAATTGACAGATACGAATTATATAAATTAATTTCAAATGATAAAGTGATTAAAATAAAAGATAAAACAAAAATAAATTATGATTTAGAAAAATTATCAAATGATACTACTTTAAAAGGTTTATTTGCTAAAGAAATGTTGGCAAAATTAAATGAAGAAAATATTCCTGAAGAGCAAAAAGAAATAATAGAAAAAGCAGTTGAAATTGGAATGGAGGCAATAGATTGAAAATAAAAAAAATAAAAATAAATTCTTATGGAAAATTAAAAGAAAAAGAAATAAATTTTAAAGATGGAATAAATTTAATATATGGACAAAATGAAGCAGGAAAATCTACATTAATTAAATTTATTACTAATTCATTATATGGAATTTCAAAAAATAAAAAAGGAAAAGAAGTATCAGATTTTGATAAATATAAACCTTGGTCTGGAGAAGAATTTTCTGGAAAATTAGAATATGAATTAGATAATAAAGAAAAATATGAAATTTATAGAGATTTTAGTAAAAAAAATCCAAAAATATTTAATGAAAATATGGAAGATATTTCTAAAGAATTTAATATTGATAAAAATAAAGGAAATGAATTCTTTTATGAACAAACAAAAATAGATGAAGATTTATTTTTGTCAACACTTGCAATTAATCAAAGTGAAGTTAAATTAGAAAATCAGGCTCAAAATTTTTTAATTCAAAAAATTGCTAATTTGGCACAGACTGGTGATGATAGTATATCTTTTAAAAGGGTAATGGACAGAATAAATAGAAGACAATTAGATGAGGTAGGAACTGAAAGGTCTAGGGAAAAGCCAATTAACATAGTTGCAAGAAAATTACAAGAATTAAATGCAGAAAAGGAAAATCTAGAAAAATTTAAAAATTTTAAATATGAATATGAAGAACAAGAAAATGATTTAAATGACGAAATTTTAAATTTAGAAAATGAAAATAAATTTCTAAAAGAAATTAAGTTGCAAAAAGAAAATGAAAAAATTGAAAATGAAAAAATAAAAATAAAAGAAAATATTGAAAATGAAAATTTAGAAAAAATAAATTCTGTAAATAAAAAAATAAATGAATTAAAAATAAATAATAAAAATATTTTAGAAAAATATTTAAATAATAATTTGGAAAATAAAAATAAAAAAATAAATAAAAATAAAATAAAAAATAATAAAAATAAATTAATAAAAAAATTAAATATTATTTTTATTTTAATAATTTTAATTAATATTTTACAATTTATTTTTATTAAAAATAATATTTTTAAATATATTTTTCTCCTTACAGTACCAACGTTTTTAATTTTTTACATATTTTTAATAAATAAAGAAAAAAATAAAATAAAAAATAATGAAAAAATAGAAAAAAATAAATTTAATGAAATTAATTTACAATTAATTAATTTAGAAAATGAAAAAAAATTAATAGAAAATAATCAAAAAAATAATAGTGAAGAATTAAATAAAATAAAAAATAATTTAAATTTAAAAAATAATTTAGAAAAAGAAAAAATAAAAAATAATTATTTAAATAAAATAGAAAAAAATAAAATAAATAATTTTTTGGATTTAAATAATTTAGAAAAAATAAATTTTGAAATTGAAAAAATTCAAAATCAAATAAATAATAAAAAATTAAAATTGCATACTTTAAATTTAGACAAAAAAAATATAGAACCACAGTTAGATAATTTGTCAAAAATTGAAGAAGAATTAGTTAACAATAATGAGAAAATGTTAACCTTACAAAAATTAAATATGAGTATGAATTTAGCAAAAAACATTTTGAGCAATTCATATGAAAAAATGAAAAATTCAGTAACCCCTAAGTTTACAGAGAATTTATCTCATAATATCTCTAGCATAACAGATGGTAAATATAACAAAGTAATGTTTAATGAAGAAGAAGGTTTAATTGTTGAATTACAAAATGGAGATTATATTCCGGTAAATAGATTTAGCATTGGAACTATTGACCAATTATATTTATCATTAAGACTTTCTATGATTAATGAACTTTCTGATGAGACTGTTCCAATTTTCTTGGATGAGGCTTTTGCATTTTATGATGATGAAAGATTAAAAAATATTTTGGAATATTTGAATATAAAATTTAGTAATAGACAGATTATTATTTTTTCATGTACAAATAGGGAAAAAAATTTTTTAGAAAATAAAAATATTGATTATAACTACATAGAGTTGTAAAATTCTTAAATTTGTAGTATAATACCAAAAGGGTATAAAACTTGAAAAAATTTTATATGGAGATGCACAGAAAAGCCAAAGATTTGTCTGATAAAATTTTGGATAGTGATTCACGGAAAAATCCAAGATTTGTCTGTCGACGAACAGAGCAAAACACAGTGAAGGGAGAATATTTATGTTTGAAAAATTAGAAGCAGTAGAAAAAAGATATGAAGAATTAACAAAAATGATTAGTGACCCAGAAGTAATATCAAACCAATCAGAATGGCAAAAATTAATGAAAGAACATGCAAGTATAGAAGATATAGTTTTAAAATTTAGAGAATACAAAAAAGCAAAACAAGCAATGGACGAAGCAAAAGAAATGATGGAAGACAAAGAATTAAAAGAATTAGCAGAAATGGAATATTATGATAATAAAGAAAAATTACCAAAATTAGAAGAAGAATTAAAATTCTTATTAATTCCAAAAGACCCAGACGATGATAAAAACATCATTTGTGAAATAAGAGCGGGAGCAGGTGGAGAAGAAGCAGCATTATTTGCTGGAACATTATTTAGAATGTACACAATGTATGCAGAAAGAAAACACTGGAAAATGGAAGTTTTAAACGAAAACGAAACAGGACTTGGTGGCTATAAAGAAATAACATTTATGGTTACTGGGAAAGGTGTTTATAGTAGACTTAAATTTGAAAGTGGAGTTCATAGAGTACAAAGAGTTCCAGACACAGAAAGCAGTGGTAGAATTCATACATCAACTGCAACTGTTGCAGTGCTTCCAGTTGTTGAAGATGTAGAAATTGAAATAAATCCAGCAGACATTAAAATGGAGGTTTTCCGTTCTTCAGGTGCTGGTGGACAACATATAAACAAAACATCATCTGCAGTAAGACTTATACATGAACCAACAGGTATCGTTGTTGAGTGTCAAACCGAAAGGTCTCAATTCCAAAATAGAGATAATGCTATGAGAATGCTTAGAACTAAATTATATGAAATGGAAAAGCAAAAACAAGATAATGAAATTTCTAGTGCAAGAAAATCTCAAGTTGGTTCTGGTGATAGAAGTGAGAAAATTAGAACTTATAATTATCCTCAAGGTAGAATTACAGACCATAGAATTGGTATGAGTATTTATCAAATGGAAAATTTCTTGAATGGTGATATTGATGAAATGGTTGATAATCTAATTGCTGCAGATAGAGCAGAAAGATTAAAAGGTGAAGATGAATAATAGAAAATAAAAAGTCAATAAATATTGTGTATAAACAGTATTTATTGGCTTTTTTGGTTGAATTGTAATTTTTAAAAATGAAAAATGTGAACAATAAAATATAAAAAACGTGAAAATTTTACTAAAATCATATATAAAAAACGTGAAATTTTTTGAAAAACATCTATGAAAAACGTGAAGAAATGTTAATGTATTAAAAATCTTGAAATGCTGCAGAAGTTGATTTTATTATATACAATGATGATAGAATCATTCCAATAGAGGTTAAAACAAATGATATTAAATCAATACCATTGTATGCTACTTTTTGTATAAAAAATTAAAATTGTTTAATAAATACAATTGTTTAAATTTCAGAGTTCGAAAAAAACTTTGAAATTTATTTTTAACTATTGACAAAAACAAATGTTTTGCGTAAAATTATGATAGATATTTAAATGGTAATCAGATAGAAAATAAACTTTGAAGGGAGTTATGCATAATGGATAATAAATTAAATGAACAAAATAATTTTATAATGTATACAACAGACGATGGACAAGTTGATATTGAAGTAAGATTAGAAGATGAAAATGTATGGCTTACTCAAAACTCAATGGCTGGGTTATTTGATACTACGAAACAAAATATAAGTTTACATATAAAGAATATATTTGAAGAAAAAGAACTAGAAGAAAATTCAGTTGTAAAGGAATGCTTGACAACTGCTAAAGATGGAAAAAATTATAAAACAAAATTTTATAATTTGGATTTAATTATATCAGTTGGATATAGAGTACGATCAGTTCGAGGTACACAATTTAGAATATGGGCAAATAAATTGATAAAAGAATATCTAATAAAAGGATATAACATTAATGTTAAAAGATTCAAAAATAATGGTGGAGGAACATATTTTGAAGAAGTATTAGAAAAAATTAGAGATATCCGTTCATCTGAAAAAGTATTTTGGAGAAAAATACTAGATATTTATGCAACTAGTGTAGATTATGATGCGAAAAATGAACAAACAAGAGAATTTTTTAAAACGGTTCAAAACAAAATGCATTATGCTGTTCATGGCAATACAGAAGCAGAAGTAATATTTAATAGAGTAGATAGTGAAAAGGATAATATAGGATTAACAAATTTCAAGGGAAACATGCCTACTAGAGCAGAAACAGAAATTGCTAAAAATTATTTAAGTGAAAAAGAATTAGATTTATTAAATAGAATGGTGTCAGCATATTTGGATGTTGCAGAGATTAATGCTTTAAATATGCATGCAATGACGATGGAAGAATGGGTAAAAGAACTAGATGGATTTTTAACTATGACCCATAAAGATATATTAGAAGGAGCAGGAACAATATCTCATGAAAAAGCATTAGAAAAAGCTCATAAAGAATATGATAAATATATGAAAAGTCATTTAACACAAGCAGAAAAAGATTATTTAGAAATAATGGGCGAAGACATTAAAAAATTGAAATAGTACAGTAGTTAACTATCGTTTAAAATATAAAAAGTGAAAGATAACTAGTAATTTTTTGTTATGATTGGAGGAATTTAAAATGAGAAAAATATGGAAGGAAATAACAATATTATTGATACAGTTATTTATGTTTTACATTTTTCCTTTATTTGCAGGACCAACAGATATAATGGGAATGGTATTCTTAATTTTGGTATCAACTTTTATACTTGCTATAATATTTGCTAGTATTTCAAAGGAAAAATGGAAATATATCTATCCAATAATAATATCTATATTGTTTATACCATCAGTGTTTATTTATTATAATAGTTCAGCTTTAATTCACGCAGTTTGGTATTTGGTTGATTCTGGTATTGGCTTTTTAATAGGTTTAATTATTTATAAAATAACTAATAAAAAGTAATACAAATTATATGTATAAGGAGATTTAAAAGTTATGAATAAAGAAAAATTGATATCAAAAATATTTTCAATATTAAGTCTTGTATTTGCAATTTTAACTTTGGTTGGTGGATATTTGGTAATTACTCATAAATTAGATAATGCTGGATATTCAGTTATACCAATGTTATTTACACTAATATTTAGTACATTATATAAGAATAGTAAAAAAGATAAAGAGTAATATAAATTACAAGTTATAGGAGAAATAAATGATAAGAAAATTTGAAAAAAATGATATA